>JACCDO010467889.1_pt1 | contig 18396 bp, 14 predicted proteins | sample 7446101 | NCBI WGS metagenome assembly JACCDO01 (sample SAMN15323440, study PRJNA562643) | freshwater metagenome | isolation source: river surface water | place: USA:Blue River Watershed | collected 2017-08-16 | reverse complement strand
GGTCAGGAAAACAAAGCGGCATGGGGCGGGGCCAGTGTGAAGCGAAAGAGGCGCGAATTGCAGCAGTGCAGGCGCCGCATGACCATCCCTATGGCCATGCGGCGGTGCATCGCAGGGGCAGGCCCGTGTGGCCTCGGCCCTCAACCCATGCGCACCGGCACGAAGATCTGCTGTCCGTCGCGGGCTACCAACAGGGCCACGGACTTGGGTGCATCCTTCATCGCCGCCCGCACCTCGTCAATGCTCTTCACCGGCTTGCCGTTCAGCGCCAACAACACGTCGCCGGCCTGCACGCCGGCCAATTGGGCCGGACCGGTCACGCGCTCGATCAGCAAGCCGCCGTCCAGTCCTGAGCCGCGCAGCTCCTGCGGCTGCAGTGGGCGCAGCGCCAGACCCAGCTGGCCGCCCTGTGGCGCCGCGCTGGCTTCCTGTGTCTCCTTGTCAGCGCGGCCCAGCGCGACGGTCTCGGTCAGGCCCTTCTTGTCGCGCCACAGGCTGAGCTTGAGCTTGTCTCCCGGCTGCGCCAGGCCCACGCGGCTGGACACATCGCCGGCGATGCGCACGGGTTCGCCATCGATGGCGGTGATGACGTCGCCCGGCTTCAGGCCCGCCTTGGCAGCCGCACTGCCCGGCATGACGCTGGAGACCAGCGCGCCGTCCGGCGCCTCTAGGCCGAAGGAGGTGGCCAGCGGCGCGGACAGGTCCTGCAGCGTGACGCCCAGCCGCGCGTGCTCCACCTTGCCGGTGGCGACGATCTGGTCCTTGATCTTCAGCGCCACGTCGATGGGGATGGAGAAGGCCAGGCCCTGGAAGCCGCCGCTCTGCGAATAGATCTGTGCGTTGACGCCGACGACGCGGCCCGAGGCGTCGAACAGCGGGCCGCCGGAGTTGCCGGGGTTCACGGCTGCGTCGGTCTGGATGAAGGGCACCACGCTCTCGCCGGGCAGCGAGCGGCCCTTGGCGCTGACGATGCCCTGCGTGGCCGATTGCTCGAAGCCGTAGGGCGCGCCAATGGCCAGCACGTAGTCGCCCACCTGCACTTGTTTGGGGTCGCCCAGCTGCACGGTGGGCAGGCCCTTGGCGTCGACCTTCAGCACGGCGATGTCGGTGGCGGGGTCGCTGCCCAGCACCTGGGCCGAGAACTCGCGGCGGTCGCTGAGCTTGACGGTCACCTGCTTGGCGTCGCGCACGACGTGGGCGTTGGTCAGCACCAGGCCGTCGCTGCTGATGATGAAGCCCGAGCCCTGGCCGCGGAAGGGTTGGGCGCCGGGGTTCATCTGCTGCGGCATGCGCAGGCCCGGGATGCCCTGGAAGAAGCGGAAGAACGGATCGTCGCTGCCCTGGCCGCGGGCGGCGCTGGGCGCGTCGTCATCCGACTCCATGTTGCCGACCTTGTGCAGCCCGGCGACCGTGATGCCGACGACGGCAGGCCCCTGGGTCTGCACGATGGCGCGGTAGTTTGGTACTTGCGCCACGGGCAGCACGGCGGCCGGCGCCGGTGTGGCGGCGAGCACCGCCGCAGACGGCGCGCCGCCGCCGCTGTCGCCGGCCGTGCTGTTGGCTGCAGCGGCGGGTGACTTGGTGAAGCCGGGCAGTGTCCAGCCCGAGGCCGTGGTGGTCAGTGTCACGCCGGCCGTCAGCAGCGCGGCGGCGGCGGCGGTCAATGTCATCTTGGCGGTCTGGGTCATCGAGAGCTCCTCTGAACGGGCTGCGGTGCAGCCCACGTCGCTGACTCTAGGCAGCGCGGATGAGGGCTCGATGAGGGGAAGGTGAGGCCAAGATTAGGAGGGCGGCGGCGTGCGCGGCGCGGCCCATGCGCGGCTCAGGTCGGATGCCTGCGGGCATGCCGGGTGGCATGTGGAGCGAGGGCCGGGGCCCTCCGTCATCGACGCGCCCTGGGCGCGCGAGCGGGGCCACGTGCGTGGGCCTATGCCTGACGCTGCCGGAGCCCGCGTTGGGAGCCCGGCTCCCGCAGCAGGGCGCCAGGCGTTGGGGTCTCAGCGTGCGGTCGTGGCCGGCGCGGGGGCCGTGGACCACAGCGGTTGGCGGGCCAGTTCGGCGGCCGTGGTCTCGTCGGCGGTCACGGCGTATTCGTTATGGCTGCGCTCCACGAAGTAGGCGGAGCGGAAGCGCTGCAGCAGGCCACCGAGTGCCTGGCGAGCCTGGTGGGCGGGGCCGTTGAACGTAAGGGTCAGCGTGGTCATGGTCGTCACTTTCATGCGGAGCCGGCAGGGGCTTGTGGTGGCTGCCGGCCATTCATGAACGCCAGTGTGCCCGCCCGGTTGACGACCGATTGCTACAGCTTGTGAGCGGGTGAAATCGCGGCGGTATCGGTGTATCGCCGTGCGCGCAGCGGCCGCCGCGCGCACACAAAAAAGGGCTCGGCGGACCATGCCGCCAAGCCCAATGCCGCGTCGTCAAGGGGACGCACGGCAACTGCTCGTCAGGGGTGAGGGGCGCCGACCGTCAGGCCGGCGCGTGCTCGGCGGGGGCGGCCACGGCCAGCGCTTCCGGTGCCTCGTCGCCGCGCGCCATGTCCGCCATGCGTTGCCGGCGACGCTCCTGGGCCGACTGCCGGCGCAGCCGCTGCAGCTCAGGATCGGCCGCAATCAGGCGCCGGGCCGCGCCGATGCTGTGCGCGAACTCGGGGCTGGCCTTGGCCTTGTAGTCGAGGTAGCTGTCGTGCCGGCCGGGCCACACGCGCCACCAGGCCACGATGCTGTCCACATTGTTCAGGTCGAGTTGCATCGATGCTCCTTGTCAGAAGAGGTCGCCCGTGGTCGGTGCGGGGCGGTCGGGGGCGGGCGGCGGCACCGCACGCGGTGGCCGCGCCGTGCGTCGGCGAGGGGGCTGGGGCTCGGTGGCCAGCGCGTGCCATTCGGGAGCGAACATGTCCAGGCTCAGCGCCCAGCTGCTGGGTTCGCGCCGTGCCTTGAGCGGCGGCGCGGTCGACGTGACCTGCAACTGTGGCGCGGGGTAGCGCACCAGCAGCCGCTCGGCGTCTTTCAGCGAGCCCAACAGCCACAAGTCCTGCAAGCTGGCCGGCAGCATGGCCGGCATGCGTTTTTCATGGTCCGGCGCATTCATGCGCCCGAAGACCTCGTGGCCTTCGGCATTGACGGTCAGCAGCGTGAAGGTGGGCACCGGCTCGCCGCCCGGGCCGGGCCAGTCGTTCCACAGGCCGGCCAGGCGCAGGGGCTCGTCGTCGGCCTGCTGGATGTGGCACAGCTCGGGGCAGCCGGACTCATAGCGCCAGGCCGCGATCCACTGGACCGGGACGACGCAGCGACGCCCCGACCACCAGCTTTCCCGGAAGGTGGGCTGGGACTTCATCGTCTCGACGCGGCAGTGGCTGCCTTGGCGCGCCATGCCGATGTCGCTGGCGAAATGGGGCAGCAAGCCGTGCAGCCCCAGGCGGGCCTGCGCCGGTGCGGCGCCGGCGCGCACGATGAAGGGCGCCACCAGGCCAGCCTCTGCCCAGGGCGGTGCGGCCTGCTCCGCGCCGGGCAACGTGACGCCGAAGCTGGCGAGCAGCCGCGCCGGGTCGGTGACGGGTTCGTAGGACGGGCTCATGGACGAGGGCCTCTGGCGGGATACGTACGTGCGACGGCGCCAAAGCCGTCATGTCGCAATGCGCGGATGGTACTGTATATAAAAACAGTATTTCAAGCCCTACGCGCCGCCGGCGAGGCGTCGCATGCCCAGCGCGCCGGCCCGGCGGCCTGACGCCGACCGGCGTCGATCTTTGCAGCGCCGCGGCGCCGGAGTGTTGAGTTCAGTGCGCCTGCTGCCTGCGTGCCGACGTCTGTATTTCGGCTATTTGCGGCCTGATATTTGCCAAATGGGCAATAAACCATTCTCGGCGGGCATGTTGTACCCAACGGTGGCGCAAAACAGAATGCGTGCATCCGAGGATCGTTGCCCGATCCGCAACATCCAACCAGCGCCCCCGGCGCGATCCCGCTCATGGACCGACTGCACAGCCTGCAAGCCTTCTGCCGCGTCATCGACCTGCAGGGCTTCTCTGCGGCAGCGCGCGAGATGGGGTTGTCGCCCTCGGTGGTGACGCGGCTCATCAACGACCTGGAGGCGCACATCGGCGTGCGCCTGATCAACCGCACGACGCGCCGGCTGGCCCTGACGGAGGCTGGCGAGGCCTATCTGGAGCAGGTGCGCCGGGCGCTGGCCGAGCTGGACGAGGCGGATGCCTCGGTGCGCTCCAGCAGCCATTCGCTGAACGGCCATCTCAAGGTGCTGGCGCCGCCGGCCTTTGCCGCGCACCAGCTCGCGCCGCTGCTGACCGGCTTTCGGCGGCGCTACCCCAAGCTCACCGTTCACCTGTCGTCACCCGGGCCGGTGGAGACGCTGGACGAGAGCTTCGACGTCAGCATCCTGACCTCGCGCGGCACGGTGGAGGGCGAGTTCGTGGCGCGGCGGCTCGCGCGCTCGCACATGATCCTGTGCGCCGCGCCGGCCTACCTGGCGCGCCACGGCCGGCCTATCCAGCCTCGCGACCTGCACGACCACGAGGTGATGTTGCCGCCGCTGGCCAAGGACTTGACCTTGCACCGCGACCGCGATGCCGACGCCGGCCACGACCCCGTGCAGTTCACGCCGCTGAACGTGCCGCTCGCCACGGCCCACATGGACATCGCGCTGTCGGCCACTACCGCCGGCCTGGGCATTAGCGCCATGCCTAGCTATGCCGTGGCCCAGGCCATTGCCGAGCGGCGGCTGGAGCGTGTGCTGCCGGGCTGGCATCTGTTCGACATCTTCGTCTTCGCCGCCATGCCGTCGCGCAAATACGTACCGGCCAAGACCCGCGCATTGCTGGACTTCCTGCTGGAGGTCTTTCCCGACGACGACGGCGACCCCTGGCTGCCGGGCCGGGCACCGCAGCTGGGAGGCGCGCGATGAGCCTCGCCGCCGCGCCGCAGCCGTGGCTCGATCGCCTCGACCGCATCACGCGCCACCTGCCCACGGGCGCCGAGTGGCTGCTCTCCGCCAAGACCTTCGCGGCGGCGCTGCTGGCGTTCTACCTCGCGTTGTCGGTGGGGCTGCCACGGCCGTACTGGGCGTTCGCAACGGCCTACGTGGTGTCCAACGCGCTGACGGGCGCAACGCGCTCCAAGGGCCTGTACCGCATGCTCGGCACGCTCATCGGCGCGGGCGCTGCGGTGCTGGTGCTGCCCGTCCTCGTGGACACGCCGGTGCTGCTGAGCCTGTTCGTGTCGGTCTGGACCGGCACGCTGCTCTACCTGTCGTTCCTGGACCGGCTGCCGAGCAACTACGTCTACATGCTGTCGGCGTACTCGCTGCCGATGATCGCGCTGTCGATGGTGCAGACGCCGGATCAGGTGTTCCCGCTGGCCGTGGCGCGCAGCGAGGAGATCCTGCTGGGCATCCTGTGCGCCGGCCTGGTGTCTTCGCTCGTGTTGCCCGGCAAGGTGGCGCCGGTGCTGCAGGCGCGCTTCCAGGCCTGGCTGGCCGACGCCGGCAGCTGGGCCACCGGCCTGCTGCGCAGCGAGGCGGCCGGCACGCCACGCGACGTGGCCACGCAGGTCAGCAGCCACCGCCTGGCGGGCGACGTGCTGGCGCTGGACCAGTTCATCAGCCACCTGCGCTACGACACCGACAGCGCCGACGCCGTGCGCCTGGCGCGCGAGCTGCGCATGCGCCTGGGGCTGCTGCTGCCCACGCTGTCGTCGCTGAGCACGGCGGTGCGGGCGCTGCGCGCGTCGCGCCAGGGTGTGCCGCCTGCGCTGGCCGCACGCATGGACGAGATCGCCGACTGGATCGCGGCGCCCGCGTCCGTCGAAGGCGCCATGCGCGGCGAGCGGCTGCAGCAGCAGTTGCGCGAGCTGATGCTGCCCGGCCGGCCGTCGCAGGGGTGGGACGCACTGCTGCACCGCCACGTGCTCAAGCGCCTCGAAGGCCTGGTGCAGCTCTGGCGCGATGGCCAGGCCCTGCAGCGCATGATGGCCGCCGGCCGCATGGACCCGGCCTGGACGCCGGCCTACGAACGCTGGACCTTCAGCCCGTCCGTGCGCCACCACGACCGCGGCATGCAGCTGTTCTCGGCGGCATCCGTCAGCGCGGTGACGTTCCTGGCCAGCATGATCTGGATCTGGAGTGGCTGGAGCGACGGCGCGGGCATGGTGATCATGTGCGCCGTCGTGGCCTGCTTCTTCGCCGCCCAGGACGAGCCGGCGCCGGCGCAGTTCGGCTTCTTCGTGGCCAACACCTTGTGCTTGTTGCTGGGGGTGGCGCTGCTGTTCCTCGTGCTGCCGGCCGCGCACGAGTTCGAGACCCTCGCGCTGGCGCTGGCGCCGATCTTCCTGCTGATCGGCACGCTGGTGGCGCGCCCGGCCTTCGCCGTCATCGCGCTGGGGCTGACGGTCACGTTGGCCACCAACCTGGCGCTGGGCGACGCCTACAGCGCCGACTTCGGCGTGTTCGCCAACAGCGGCCTCGCGGCCATCGCCGGCAATCTGCTGGCCTTCGTGTGGACGCTGCTCACCCGCCCGTTCGGCGCGTCGCTCAGCCTGCACCGGCTGCTGCACGCCACCTGGCGTGATCTGGCGCGCACGGCGGCCGGCCGGCAGCGCGGTGACGTGCCGGAGCTGCGCGCCCGCATGATCGACCGCCTCAGCCAGCTGATGCCGCGCCTGGCCAGCAGCACCGGCCTGCATGGCACCGACGGCTTGCCGGAGCTGCGCGTGGGGCTGAGCGCCGTCATGCTGCAGCAGCGCCGGGCCGCGCTACCGGCTGCCGCGCAGTTGCGCGTGCAGGCGGCGCTGGACGCCGTGGCGCTGCACTACCGCCGGCGGCTGCAGGCACCGGGCGCGCTGGCTGCGGGCGCCGTGCTGCGCGGCCGGCTCGACCGCGCCATCGACACGCTGGCGCCGCTCGCCCCCACGGCCGACGATGCCCGCGAGGCCCTGCACGCGCTCACCGAACTCCGCCTGACCTTGGTGACCCCCACCCCCGCTCCCGGAGCCTCCTCATGATCGGCGACCTCACGATCTACGGCCTCTACCTGCCGGCCATCGCGCTGCCGATGCTGCTGGCCTACGCCCTCATGGGCGGCGTGCGCTGGCTGCTGGGCCGCGCCGGCGCCTACCGCTGGGTGTGGCACCGCTCCCTCTTCAATTTCTCGCTCTACCTGATCGCGCTCTACGCCATGGTGCGCTGGACCGCCGCCTGGACGTCATGAAACGCAAAGCCCTTTCTTCCATCGCTCCGCTGGCGCGCCGGCTGGCCCCCGTGGCGCTGACGCTGGCGCTGACCGCCGCCGGCTGGGTGGCCGGCCGCAACGTGTGGACGCACTACGCCGATTCGCCGTGGACGCGTGACGCGCACATCCGCGCCGATGTGCTGCAGATCTCGCCCGACGTGTCGGGCCTCATCACCGCGGTGAACGTGCGCGACAACCAGCCCGTGCATCGCGGCGACGTGCTGTTCATGGTCGACCGCGCACGCTTCGACCTCGCGCTGGGCCAGGCCCGCGCCGCGCTGGCCCAGGCCCGCGCCGCGGCCGGGCAGGCGCGCGCCAACCTGGCCAACCAGCGTGCGCTGCTGGCGCAGGCCGAGCGCGAGGACGCCCGCAACCGGCGCCTGGCCGACCTGGTGGCGCAGGAGAGCGTCGAGCAGGGCCAGCTCAAGGTCAGCCAGGCCCAGGCGGCGCTCGCGCTGGCGCAGGCCGCGCACGACGCCGCGCAGGCCAGTGTGGCGGCCGCCAGCGCCACGGTGCAGGTCGCCGAGCTGAACCTCGAACGAACGACGGTGCGCAGCCCCGTGGACGGCTACCTGAACGACCGCGCGCCGCACGTGGGCGACTACGTGGCCACCGGCCGTGCCGTGCTGTCCATGGTGGACGCTGGCGCCGTCTACGTGGACGGTTATTTCGAGGAGACCAAGCTCGACAAGGTGCATGTCGGCGAGGCCGTCAACATCCAGATCATGGGCCAGTCGGAGACGCTGCAGGGGCGGGTGCAGAGCATCGCCGCCGGCATCGAGGACCGCGACCGCAGCAGCGGCAGCAACCTGCTGCCCAACGTGAACCCGAGCTTCAACTGGGTGCGGCTGGCCCAGCGCATTCCGGTGCGCATCAGCATCGACCACTGGCCTGCCGGGCAGCGGCCCACCGTCGGCCGCACGGCCACGGTGTCGGTCGTGGGCGACGCCGCCGCCCAGCCCGCCGCCACGGCCCGGGAGCACACATGAGACACGCGTTTGCCGCCGCTGCCGCCGCCACGCTGGTGCTGGCGGCCTGCAGCACCGTCGGCCCCGACTACCGCCTGCCCGACCAGGCCGCCGTGCATCGGCCGGCGGCCCAGGCGGCGCTGCAGCAGGCGCAGGGCGAGGCCGTCAGCGTGGCGGCGCTGCCTGCGCATTGGTGGCAGCTGTACCGCAGCGACGAGCTGGACGCGCTGGTCACGCAGGCCCTGGCCGCCAACACCTCGCTGCGCGTGGCCGAGGCGCACCTGCGCCGGGCCACCGCGCTGCGCGCCCAGGTGGACGGTGAGCGTGATCCGCACGTCGCCGCCGTCGCGGCCGTGAAGCGGGCCCGCGAATCGGGCGAGTCCTTCCTGAAGCCCGAGCAGCTGCCGGTCATGAATGAGGGCGAACTGGCGCTGCAGGTGTCCTACCAGCTCGACCTGTGGGGCCAGCTGCGTCGCGGCGAGGAGGCGGCCGAGGCCAACCTCCAGGCCGTCGAAGCCGCGCAGGACGTCGCCCGGGTCAGCGTCGTCGCGCAGACCGTGCAGGCCTATCTGCAGCTGTGCCATGCGCAGGCCGAGAAGCAGGTGGCCGTCCATGCGCTGGAGGTGCAGCAGCGCAGCCTGGCGTTGAGCGAGCGGCTTCTCGCGGCCGGCCGTGGCAGCAGCGCCGACGTGTTGCGTGCGCAGGGGCAGCTCGAGGCCCAGCGCGCCGCGCTGCCGCGCTTCGACGCCGATCGCGACACCGCCTTCTACCGCCTGGCTGCCGTGCTGGGCAAGGCGCCGGCCGAGTTGTCGCCGGCCGCCGCCAGCTGCGCGGTGGCGCCGCAGCTGGCGCAGCCACTGCCGGTGGGCGACGGCGGCGCGCTGCTCAAGCGCCGGCCCGACGTGCGCCAGGCCGAGCGTGAGGTCGCGGTGGCCAGTGCCCGCATCGGCGTGGCCACGGCGGCGCTCTATCCCAACATCAGCATCGGTGCGTCGGCCGGCCTCGTCGGCGTGGCGGAGCACCTGGGGCAGCCGGCCACGCAGTCCTACGGCATCGGGCCGCTGTTGCACTGGCACATCCCCGACGCCGGCGCCAAGGCCCGGGTGCGCATGGCCGAGGCCGACGAGCAGGCCGCGCTGGCCACCTTCGACGGCGTCGTGCTGCGCGCGCTGGCCGAGACCGAGGGCGCACTGAGCCATTACCGGCGCACGCTGGAGCGCCAGGCGGCGCTGGGTGCCGCGCGCGACCTTGCCGCCGCGCTGGCCGCCGAGCAGCGCCGCTTTGTCGAGGAAGGGCGACGCCCCTATGCCACCAGCCTGGATGCGCAGCGCGTGCTGATCAACGCCGAGGCCGCGCTCGCCGCGGCCGATGCCGAGGTCGCGCAGGACCAGGTGCGTGTCTTTCTGGCGCTGGGTGGCGGCTGGGAGTGAAGGAGCAGCAGCGCTGCAGTGAACGATTTCCGGCGGCGGAATCCGACATGAACGCCTGGGTAATGTTGATGATTGCATAACGCATCAACAACACGACACTGGCGCGGTCGACAGGCCACGCGAGGACTTGCCGGCAAGGCCTGTTGGCATTCGCCCCTCGCGCTCCAACCCCCAGGAGACGGTCATGAGCTTTCCCACCCGCACCTACATGTTGTCGAACCGGGTCAACGAGGCGGATTGCACGGCGCCAGGGCCGGTGGTGTACCTGAGCAACATGAACTTTCCTTCGCAGGCCTACAACGAGCTGCTGCCTCAGCACGTGGTGGACAAGGCGGCGTGGATTGCGCAGCTCGCCGATGACCTCGTTCGTGTCTGCGTGGACCCGAGCCGGCCGGTGGTGCTGGCGTTCTACATTCATGGCTATGACACCTCGGCCACCGATGCCCGCCTGGCGCACGCTCTCTACGGTTCGCGCCTGAGCACCACGGGGCTCGGGCAGAGCCTGGTGGTGGCCGCGAGTTGGCCGTCCAACTGCGACACGCCCTACTGGGCGCGTCAGTACGCCGAGCAGTCGGCCAACCTGATGGCGGCCATGCTCGACGCGATTCCGCTCGTCAGGAAGCAGCTCGAAGCGAAGTACGGCAAGCGCGCCCCGCTGCTCGTCACGGCCGTCATCGCGCACTCCATGGGCAACTACCTGATGAGCACCACGCTGGCCAGCCGCGCCGTGCCCAACTACATCGGTGCCGTCGACTGGGTGCTGATGCTCGCGCCGGACGTGGACCACGCCATCTTCACGCGTGGCAGCGCGGTCGAGAACCAGGGCCAGGCGATCTACCAGATGGCCGGTGGCAATGTCTGGGTGTTCTGGACCTGGAACGACGATGTGTTGAAGGCCGACGAGTACGCCGGGAACTGGTATGTGCTCGGCTATCGCGGGCCGCAGCGGCCGATCTCGCCGGCCACGCCGGGCGTGCTGTTCATCGATTCGGGCGAGGTGGCGTATGCGGGCAATGCGGAGTCGTATGTGCCTTACGACTACGGCACGCTGGCGGCCGTGCACAGCTCCTACCGCTTCGTCACGCAGCTGGTGTTCTGGCAGATCCTGGCCTTGCGCTACGGCAAGCCCGACGAGGCGCTGCAGCGCATCATCGATGCCAAGACGGCCGGTGAGGACGACGCTGCGGCGGCCCCGGCACAGATGCCGCTCGATCAGTACATCTTCCAGAACCTGCGCCGGCGTTCGCACGCGACGAAGGCAGTTTGCGGACCTTGCAGCGCCACGCCGCCGCAGGTCTCGCCGTCTGCCTGACGGTTCAGAGGACCGCCTCGCGCCTGAACCAGGCGACGATGCGCTGCCAGGCCGCCGCGGCCAGGCTGCGGCGCTCGCCCTGCAGCCAGACCCGCCCGGCAAGCTCCCGGTCCAGCGCATGCGGTTCGCAGTCCGTCAGACGGGCGCGGTAGGTGGCGTTCAGTGGCCGCAGTTCCTGGCCTAGCTGGACGGTGCTGACGGGCCCGCCGTAGACGCTGGCCAGGGCCGGTTGCGTCAGGCTGCGCAGATTGACGGCGTCCAGCTGCAGGGTGGCGCAGGCCACGCTGCCGAACTCCGGCAGGTTGGCGATGAAGCGCGAGGGCCCGGGTTCGCGGTGCCGCAGCGTGGCGAAGTCGGTTTCGTCGACCAGCGCCTCCACCTTCAGGCTGCCGGCCGCGCCGACGATCTGGAACAGCCGCTCGCCGCGCGTGAACCAGGCGTTGTCGGCCAGCATGGGGTGGGCCGTGACGAGGGTGCCGGCGAACGGCGCGCGCACCTCCAGCTGCTCACGCTGGCGGCCGAGCCCGGCCACTTCCTCGCGGGCCGCCTGCCAGCGCTGGTGCAGCGCCTGGCCTTCCTGCAGCAGGCGGCTGTCCAGCGGCTGCTGTTCCACCTGCCACCGCAGCAGGGCTTCCTGCAGCGAGGCGATCTTCAGGCGCTGCTCCAGCTCGGGAGAAGTCAGCCGCACCAGCAGCTGGCCCGCGGTGACGGTGGCGCCTTCGGGCACCGCCGCACCGGTCTGCCGGGCTGTTTCCGCCGCGTACAAAGCCTGGCTTTCGCTGTGGCTGAGCATGGCTGGGGCGGTCACGCCGCGTTGCCAGGGCAGCAGCACCCACAGGCACAGGCCCAGGGCGACGGCCAGGCTGCGCGCCGTGGCCCGGTTCCAGCGCAGCTCGCCGCGCCGCTCCCACCAGACCTTCAGTTCGCGCCACACCGGGAGGGCGATGAACCAGCCCAGCTCCACGGCCATCATCAGCAGGCCCAGCGCCTTGAAGAACAGGTGATAGACCAGCAGCGCGATGCCGAAGAACAGCACCAGGCGGTAGAGCCAGGTCGTGAACGCGAACGCGATGAGGAAGCGCTGCCGTGCCGGCGGGAAGGCTTCGGGCGGCGCGTCGCCGAAGCCGTAGAGCGCTTCGCGCAACCACCAGCGGCCCTGGGCGAAGGCCCGCTCGTGCAGGTTGGGCAGGTTCAGCGCATCGACCAGCAGGAAGTAGCCGTCGAAGCGCATGAAAGGGCTGGCATTGATGCCCAGCGTGATCACCCAACTGCTGGTGGCCAGCAGGAAGGCGCCGGCGCGCAGCGGGCCGTCCGGCAGGAAATTCCAGGCCAGCGTGGCCGCAGCCGCCAGCGCCAGCTCGGCCAGCATGCCGGCGGCGGCGATCTGCAGGCGTTGCTGGCGGCGGGAGAGTTTCCAGGCTTCGTTGGTGTCGGTGTAGAGCACCGGCCACAGCACGAGGAAGGCCACGCCCATCGTCGGCACGCGGCAGCCGTGGCGGTAGGCGGTGAGGGCATGCCCCAGCTCGTGCAGCACCTTGGCGAGGCTCAGCGCGATGCCCATGCCCAGCAGGCCGCCGGGGCTGGTGTAGGCGGAGAACGTGTGCGTGAACTCGTCCCAGCGCCGCGAAACGAGGAACAGGCCCAGCAGCGCGGCGGCGGCCACGCCCCACCAGAAGCCGGGGCGGAACAGGCCGCGGGTGAACGGCAGCAAGCGGCGCAGCACCGGCTCGGGCCGCAGCAGCGGGATGCGGAAGAACAGGTAGTGCTTGAGCAGCCACATGGCATGGCTGCTGCGGCTGGCCTCGGCGGCGCGAGCCAGGCGGCGCGAGTGTTCGGCGCTGTGCGGCAGCAGCAGGTGGTGCTGGGTCAGGAACTGCAGCACGGCCTGCAGGTCGTGCGCCTGCAGCGCCAGCGTGGTCTCGCGGGCGACGGCGGCCAGCACGGCCGCCGGTTGGCCCAGCGGCCAGCGCGAGATCAGCTCGAAGGCCGGCCACGACAACTGGTAGAAGCGATGCGCGGCGGGGTCGTGCAGTGTCCATGTCGGGGCGCCGTCGGGGTCGGGCGGCCCGGCGTGCAGGCTGAGGTCCTGCCGCAATGGCGGAAGCGTGGCGGCGGGCGTCACCAGCCGGTCCACTGCCGCAGCGTCGCGATCGGGCGGCGCAGGGCGTAATACGCGAACGGCACCCAGCGGCCAGACAGCCGCACCGTGCCGCGCTGGCCCAGCCGCGGCATGGCCTGGCCGTCGCTGAACTCGGCGCGCACGCGGTAGGCCAGCACGCCCTGGTCGGTGGGCTCGGCGCTGTAGGCGACGCTGGCGATGCGGGCCTCGTAGCCGTCGGCGGGGCTGGCGTCGGGGTAGAGCGTGACGATGTCGCCGGGTTGCAGCGCGATCTGGTCGGCCGCCGGCATGCGGGCCACCAGCTCCACCTGCGCGGGGTCGGCCAGCAGCAGCACTTTTTCGCCGGTGGTGACGGCCTTGCCCTGCCAGTCGTTGACGTCGCCGAACACGGCCACGCCGCCGCGCTCGGCCTTGACCTGCACGCGCTCCAGCTGCTGGGACAGGTATTGCAGCTCCAGAGCCCGCTGCTCCAGCTCGCCGCGCACCGTGCCCATCTTCAGGCGCCCCTTGTCGTCGGTGACGGCGAGTTGCGCCGACTGGCGGTATTCCTCCAGCGCGGTGTCGTGCGCGCGCTGGGCGACGGCGCGGCGTGTCTGCAGCGCGGCGGTGTCCAGATCGAACAGCGGTGCGCCGGCCTCGACGGCCTGATCCGGCTGCACATGGAAGCGGCCGATGACGCCGTCCATCGGCGCACGCACGAGGAAGGGCTGGCGCGGTGTCACCTCGGCCGGCGCGAGCACGCTCAGCCGCACCGGCACCAGGCACGCCACCAGCAGGCCGGCCAGCACGCGCCGCTGCCGCCGGCCGGGGCGCAGCACGGACAGCAGCCGAGCCAGGGCGTGTTCGCGCGGCCGAAAGCCCGCCAGCGCATGCCCATAGGTGCCGGCCAGCTCGGTCAGCAAGGCCTGCTCGGCGGGGTCGAACGGCGCGTCGCGGGCCAGCAGCAGCCCGCCTTCCCGCTGGCCTGCCTGCGCCGTCAAGGGCAGCCACAGCGCATGTGCCGGCAGCCAGGCGGCCCAGTCGTCGCCGCAGTGGGCGGGCGCGCTGCTGGCGTCGAGTGCCTGCAGCCCGCCGGCCTTGGCCAGCGCGCGGCAGAGCCGGTTGAGCCATTGCAGGTAGGGCGCGTTCGGGTCGACCTGCGGCAAGCCCGAGACGGCCACGACGCTGCCCAGCCCGGCATCGCTCCACAGCGCGGCCTGGCGGTAGGGCAGCACGCTCAGCGTCTCGTTGACGATGACGAAACCGAGTGCCGGCACGCTGTCGGCCTCACGCGCCCGGCGGCCGAGTTGCAACAGCCCCAGCAGGGCCTGGACGGTGGCGTCCTGGCTCACTGCACGCCGGAGAAACTGGCCCAGCCGCTCATGCCGGGCTGCAAGCCGGCGTGGTTGCCGTTGACCTGGCCCGTGATGGTGACCGACTGGCTGACCGGGTCGATGCGCGCACCGATGCGGATGACGCGCGCCGGGTAGCTCTGCCCCAGCTCGTCCACCGTGACGGTGAACTCGCTGCCCGGCTTCAGGCGTGCGAGCCAGCGCGACGGCACGATCAGCTGCAGCTCTGGCGGGCTGCCGTCGACGATCTCCAGCAAAGGCCGGCCGGGGGTGGCGAACTCGGCGCCTGCCGCCAGCCGCTTGGCGACGCGGCCGGCGAATGGCGCGGGGATCACGCACTTGCCGACGGTGGCGCGCATGTAGGCAGCCTCGGCCGCGCTTTCCTTCACCCGCGACTCGGCCTGTTCGAGCTCCAGCCGGCTGGCGGAGTTGAGCTCGGCCAGCCGCTGCTGCACGGCCAGCGTCTTGCGGGCCGCCTCGTTGCTGGCCTCGGCCTTGTGGAGCTGGGCTTCGAACAGGGCGCAGTCGAAGGCCACCAGCGGCTGGCCGGCCCGGAAGCTGTCGCCTTCCTTCAACGGCAGCCGCGCGATGCGGGCGCTGATCTCGCTGGCGATGACGGCGGTCTCGCGGGCGCTGAGCTGCGTGCGGATGCGGCCGTCACGGTCGGGTTCTGCGAAGTTCTTGCCCGCAGCGACGGCGGCGGGGGCGGCGGGTTGGGCCTGCGTGAGCAACGGCCCCATGGCTGCCAGCAGGCCGGCCAGTGCATGTCGGCAGGTCATGGGGTCGGGGTTGCCTTGCTGCCGCCTTGTTGCAGCTGTTGGTCGCGCTGGGTGAAGGCCGCCCGCAGCGTGGGCAGGTCGTGCGAGGGCAGGCTGTTGGGCATGGGGTCCAGGCCCAGCGTCATCAGCATCTGGCCGTAGGCGTTTTGCAGCGCGCCGTAGCTCTGGTAGAGCCGCAGCTCCGACATGACGGCGCCGGCCTGCGCGCGGATCTCGGCGAGCTTGTTCTGCGCGTTGGCGCTGGTGGCGTTGCGGGTGTGGCCGAGGATGCTCTGGTCCACCTGGTTGAGTTCGTCGGCCAGCTCGAACTGGCGCTGGCGGCCGGCGAGGTCGCGGTAGGCGACATGCACCTGCGTGAGCACGGCCATGCTCAGCGCGAGCTTCTGCTGGCGGGCGATGTCGTACTGGGCCTGCGCCGCGTCGCGGATCTGGCCGTAGCTCAACACGTTCAGCAGGTTCCAGCTGACGCGCAGGCCGGCCTCGCCCCAGCTGTTGTTGATGAGGTAGCTGTCGTTGTCGTAGCGCGGGCCGAGGTCGATGCTGATGCCCGGCAGCACGCGGGCCAGCGCCTTGCGCGTTTCCAGCAGGCCGATGCGCTCCTGGTAGCTGGCTTCCACCAGCTCGGGGCGTTGCAGCAGCGCGGTTTCCTCCATCGCCTCGACCGGCAACGGCAGGCGCGGCGTGGCCAGCGCGCCCGGCGCGGCCAGCTCGAAGGCCTGGCTCGGCGGCACGTTCATCATGGCGGCGAGCCGGGGCCTGGCCTGTGCCAGCTCGTCGCGCACGGCCTCGAGCTGCCGCACGAGGTCCAGCAGCTGGCGCTGGTAGCCCAGGCTCTCCAGCGGCGGCTGCAGCTTCTCGCGCTCGACGCGCCGCGAATCGGCCAGCGCGCTGCGCGTGAGCTCCAGCAGCGGCACGATCTTCGTCTCCAGCTGCTGTGCGCCCACGGCCTGCCAGTAGGCCTGGCGCAGCTGCTGCATCAACTGATGGATGACCTTGCGGCGGCGCTCCTGCATGACCAGCACGCGGTCCGCCTGCTGCTTGGCGCCGTAGTAGCTGACGCCGAAATCCAGCGCATTCCACGACAGCGTGAGCCCGGCGGTGCCGTGTTCCCGGTCGGACGACGTCGACGGCGCGAGGGATTGCTGGCCGGTCACGAGGTCGCGTGACGACGACGCTCGATCATTGCTGCGCCAGGCGTAGCCGGCGTCCGCCACCAGCCGCGGCAGCAGGTCGAAGCTGGCCAGGCCCAGCTGGCGCTGGGACAGCGCCTCTTCCATGAGCTTGATGCGGTGGTCGAGGTTGTACTTCAGCGTGCGCGCCGCGGCTTCTTCCAGCGTCACCGGGCCCTGCAGCGGCGGCTGATCGGCGAACAGCGCCTGGCGCTGCGAGGCCAGGGCAGCCTTGGCTTCATCGGGGGTGATGGGCTGCGGCGTGATGGCACAACCCGTCAGTGCGACGGTGATCAGCGCAGCAAGGGGCGTCAGCGGCAGTCGTGTGCGGGCGTGTTTCAACGGCGTCTCCTGGTTTGGAATGAGGGCGCGACGATCAGGCCGGCTCGACCGGCCGGGTTTCTTGTTGTTCAGCCTGCTGCTGGAGCTGGTGCAACAGGCGGGCGGTGTCGGGCTGGCGGTGCTGGCGGGCGAGCAGCTCGAACTGGCCGGTCAGCGACAGCCGACCCTGCGGCGGCGCGGCGGGTTCGGCCGGCATGCCCAGCTGCCCCAGCAGGGCCGCGAGCGGCCGGGCATCGGGCGCCGGCGGAGCCTCGGAGCTCGAGCGCGGCTTGTCGGGTGTCTGCGTGGAGAGCTTGATCGTGCTGACGACTTCGTGGCCGGCGACGTCGCGGGCGGTCACCCGGATCGCCAGCTCGCCGCTCGTGCCCTGCGGCGCCTTGCCGCTCAGCGTGCCGGTGACGGGGTCGAAGCGCAGCCAGCTCGGCAGCGGCTGCCCATTGGCCATGCGTGCCGTCAGCTCGATGGGGCCGCTGCCATCGGAGCTGGTGAACGTGCCTGCAGGGATGACGAAGTTGATGGACCGGTCGGTGCTCAGCGTGACCGTGCCCATGTTCGGGATGGCGGTCTGCAGCGACGATTCGCGCGTCGAGCCCTGCGACGTGAGCAGCACGAAGCCCGACGACGAGGGCAGAACGAAGTCAGGCCTTGACGCCACCACATCGTTGCGCCAGGTCTCGACCGTGAGGGGCAGGGACGGTTGGGGGGGCTGCACGACGGTCGTCAGCGCGGGCGGCGCGTCGGCGCGGAACGTGTAGATGCCGGTACCCAGCGGCCCGAGGCCGACCGCCGTTGGGCTCGTTGTGGCAGACGTGTCGACGGTGTAGATCGGCAGACTGCTGGTGAACGTCGGCGCGATGGGCGGCGGCGGTGCGACGGGCGATGGCGCCGGGGGCAGGGCGATCGGCAGCGCGGCGTTCACGTGCACGCCCTGGCCATCGGCGGCTGGCAGCGTGGTTGTCATCGGGTTGCCGGTGAGGTCCTGCACGACGGCGCCGCGCGCCTCGTAGCCGGTGATGGTGATGCCCTGCAGCGCCACCTGGCCTGGCAGCACGGTGTAGCGGAAGTTCAGCGTGTCGGTGCCGGTGCTGCCCACGTAGTCGGCGAAGGCCTGGCCGCCGTTTTGCAGCTGGATGACGAGGCGCGGCGTGCCGGCGCCGGTGTCGATCCGCACGGCCTCGCTGAGTTGCAGGCTGAAGTCCAGCGTGTCGCCGATGCCATAGGTACCGTCGGTCGGCAGCTTGATCGACGTGACGGTGGGCGCATCGCGGTCGACCGCATAGGCCGCGCCGGCCAGGCCGCCGCTGATCGCGTTGCCGGCCACGTCGACGATGCCCGTGGCGCTGCCCTTGAGATTGAGCTGCAGGTTGCCGGTGCCGGTGACGTTGCCGAGCTGCACCGTGTAGGTGTGGGCGTCGACCTGCGTGACGCCGGTGATGCTGCCGCTGGCGCTGCCGGTGGCGGCGAGCGTGAAGTCGGTGGCGTCGACGCCGGTGACGTCTTCGCTGAACGTGACGGTGTAGCGCACCGCCCCGGCGTTGGTGGGCGAGGTGTCGACGCGCGTGACGCCCGCCGCCGTGGGGGCCAGCGTGTCGACGGCGTAGTTGTTGGAATCGGTGGTGCCGGCGCCCGTGTTGCCGGCGGCGTCCTGCACGCCGGTGTTGTCGAGTGTGACGAGGTTGGTGGCGTCTTCGACGCTGGCCGTGGGTGTG
>JACCDO010760668.1_pt1 | contig 18399 bp, 16 predicted proteins | sample 7446101 | NCBI WGS metagenome assembly JACCDO01 (sample SAMN15323440, study PRJNA562643) | freshwater metagenome | isolation source: river surface water | place: USA:Blue River Watershed | collected 2017-08-16 | reverse complement strand
TTTATTTGATCTGCAAGGATTGATCCCCCCATCATATGGTCGTGATTTCCAATAACAGAAACTTCTGCTCCTAGAAGTCCAAGTGCTTTTATCGAAGTCGCTCCTTTATCTGAAAGAAAAAAAGAAGTTCCCTCTCCAAAATCACCTCCATCTAAATGGAGAACTTCAACACCGTCTGAGGCTGATTCTTCTTTAAGCTTTTGAATTTTTGTCATGAGCTTTGCATAACCTCCCTCTCCAGTGCGATATCCCTGAAAATAAGAGTGAAGATCATTTGTATGAAGAATTCTTAAAGGCTTTGCCTCTAGATAAGCAGAAAGAGAAAAAAAGAAGAATATTAATAGAGGCTTTGTCAGAGAAGACATGCAGGACTCCTTTCCTGCCTTTAGAATATCTCGAATGGAATTATTATTAGGAGACGGAAGGATTTGCCGGGGTCAAATGGTCGGAGTGACTGGAATTGAACCAGCGACCTCTTGCACCCCAAGAAGAGCAATTTATGTTAATAAATCAAAATATTTGAGTCAGGAATCTTGAACAAGTTCCGTCTCTTCGAGAAGTCCAATCTCATAACACCCCTTGGAGGAAGGTGATAGGGTTATTGATTCCGAAATTTTTTTTGCAACCCCATTTTCAAAAAGTCCAAAATCAAATCGGAATTCATAATTCTCTATATGACAAATACAATCTAAACCTTCAGACTCACATTGATTTTTTGTTTTTGGGATAAAATAAAAACCTGCATCTTCAGATGACAAAGAATAAGAAGAGATTGGTCCAAGACCTAAATTATTGAGTGAAAGGATTGCTTTATCTGTATAGACTTGGTTGTCCTTCCAAAGGATCTGAATTTCATTTTTATTTGTCTTTATAGTTAGATTTGAATCCACGTCCTTTTTTCTTAGAATTAAATTTGAAAGCGTTGAATCAAAGGTATAAATTCTTAAATCGTTAAAAATTTGAAAAAGAATTGATGGAACAGAAATATCAGAAAAAATCCCTGGTGATTCAAGATATGATTTTACAAATTTTATCAATAGATCTCTATGTCCATAAAAAGGGGATAGTTTTTTTATGTATGAATGAATCGCACAGGATACGATATACTGCTCGCCTCCTCCCTTAAAAATATTTTCTATAGAAAATGAATTTCTAAAATCACGGTAATACTCATCTGAGGAACATTGATATTTAAGTTCATTTTCTTTTAACCATGAAGGCACATTAAAATATTCAATTTCAAGCTCTGCAGCCAACGCATGGGGATCTCTTTGCCCGAGAAGTATTTGTCGTCTCCACTCTTCTCGCTCGGCTTCAATCTCATGATAAAAAACACCCATCCCATCAAAAAGAAGTAAGCTTAAAGCGTCTGCAAATGCTTCCTCGAAAATATTATCAAAATGAGTTCTGTAACTTTTTATAACATGTCCCAATTCATGATAAATGAGATCATAATTAGCACGCATTAAATTGGAATCTTTATGAGCTGGAAATTCTAAAATATTTTTTTCTGCTTTGGCATTATAACAGTTTTGATTCCCATCTAAAGAGAGATAAATATGAAGTGGGTAGAAGGTCTCTTTGACAATAAGATCTGGAGAAATTTCATTCATCAATTTCTCCAGCTTCTGTAAGGTAATCGGAATTTGCTTTTGATAATAGGCGAGATTTCTTTTTAACTCTAGTTTAGAAAGATTGACCTCTTCTTCAAGAAAGGCATTCTGACAAAACCCATTCGTAAGATAAAGATTAAACTTCTCTGAGGAAAAAACTTTTGGACGATAGGATTGATTGACTTTAGTTAAGTTTATTTTCTCTAAAGCAGTTATATCTTCAGGAAATGCTTGATTTAAAAGTGAAAATATGACGAGAAAAAAACTTAGCATGATAAATGCATATCAAACGAAAATTTTCTATGCAATATTTTTTGAATTAATTCTTCTTCCAAAGAATGGAAGCACAACTTGGAGGATTTGTGATGATGTCAATCCGGGCCTCTGGACTTGTATGAGAGTCGAGAAGATATCTTAATTGTGATTCTTTTGATTCTCCTGCATCAATCATCGAACAATTTATCATGGCCCCATTTTCTCTTTTCCACTTCATACCATCAATTTCCATTTGATTAACTTGTGATGCAAAGACATCGGCTCCAATTTCAGATCTTTTTTTAGGAATTAAAATAGAAATATCCTCTGAGTCTATTTTCATATTCCCACGGTAAGCTGGTAGCAACTCTCGATCAATAGAAGTTTTATCTAGGCAGTCACTCATTTGCTGCATTTTTTCTTGAGTTTTTTCAGATAAAGAGTCTTTCATTTTATCTTTACCAATTAACGATGTAAAAAAATGGTGACCCAGCTCATGAGATAAAACATTAAAATTCATTTCACTCAAGCTATCTTGAGGGTTTTGTGTAAGCGCATGGATAATGGCCGGAGAAAGATACATCTTCGAAGTAAAAGGAGGAGACATGACATCATAACCATAGGAAGCTCTTGTTAAGGCACCTGAAAACAAATTCAAAGATATTTTTGGTGCAGGAAACTGTTGTATCAGTTTTTGCTTTTCAGACGTAGTAAGAATAGATGAATCGACCATTTTTTTATATATACTTTTTATTTTGTCTTCAACTTTTATGATTTTAGATTCAAAATCTTTTTTTATTTTCGCTCCTAACTCATCTTCAATTTTAGCCTTAATGCACTCACAAACCTGTTCCTCAGCATTTTCGCTCTGAGAGTATTTTTCACACTCTTTTCCATTTATTTCATTTTGAATTTTACTAAATTCTTCATGTTCAAAAAATCCATCCATGTATCGAGGTTGATTTCTAACAAAACTTCTTTCAACTATTCCCTCCTGGATTTCAGATTTTATCAGCCAAGGATATTTGGATACTTTTTTTAGCTGATCACTCAAATATTCTGCCGAGGAGGAAAGAATAAAATTTTTAAGCCATGTAAAATCATTCTGAACTATTTTCTCACAAAACTCCTTACCCTTACCTTTATGACCGAAATTGACTAACATTTTAGTTAAATAAATTTCCGCGTATGTGTTTGCATAAGGTTCAGAATTTCCTTCACAATACTCTTTCCATTTTACCATTAGTTTTTTTTGATCAGATTTAGCTGAGACTTTTTGATCAAAGTCTTTTAGTAGTTCAGCTCTTAGACTTTGAGTATCTACAATCTTGTTATCGATTAAATTTTGAATCCATGATAAACCATCATTAATTTTTGGTTGGATTTTTTCAACATGTTCTGAACATGATGACTTAATCTCCAGAAGATTTTTTGATTTTTTTATCTCTTCCATCCATCCATCAATTAAATCTTTCTGTTTTTTATCAAAATTTTTAAGAAGCTCTAATCTGTCTTGTCCACATAGGTTAAGAAGCTTTGAATCTTGGCAATTTTCAGCAATAGGAGAAATGTTTTTTGAAGAACCTTCAAGAATCTCACTTGCTAAGAACACTGAATTTTCAGCAGATATTGGATAATTCGGCCAACTATCATCTTCTGCAAAAGATGCACTTGATAATAAAACAATGGCCAAGCCTAAAGTCATTTTCATATGAAATGCTTATCGGACTAAATTGGTTTATTTGTAAGTTATTTGTTTTGTCTTTTTTTTATTTAATTTCAACAAGATAGATTTTAAAGAGTGGTCGGGGTGATTGGATTCGAACCAACGACCACCTGCTCCCAAAGCAGATACGCTACCAGACTGCGCTACACCCCGATCGTTTTAGAAGAGACATATTTTTAAGACTATTTACTAACTTTGTCTACGCTTTCTTTAAAGAACTGTATGGCAGATTTTGAAGCTCTTGCCCTGTGCGAAAATTCTTTTTTCCATTCCGGTAATTGGGCAAGAGTTAGACCATCATTTTCAGGTCTTTCAGGAACAAAAATTGGGTCATATCCAAATCCAGCATCTCCACTTGGAGTTTCAGCAATTTGGCCTAAAACTCTTCCTTCAAAAAAATAAACCTCATCAGGAGATAGATAAAAACATAGAACGCACGTAAAGTAGGCCCTTCGATTGAGCCCTTGCTGCTTTTTTAATAAATCCAATAAATATAAATTCTTTTCTTTGTAGGATAGTAAGTCTGGCGCGAAGCGAGCACTCTGAACACCTAGAATTTCGGGCATTGATTCGATGGTCAGACCAGAGTCATCTGCCAGTGTCGGTTTTTTAAAATGATCGAAATAAGCTTTAGCTTTCTTAAAAGCATTTTCCGTAAAAGTGTCCCCATCCTCTATAACCTCAATCGAATTTGGAGCTGCAATTATTTTCATTGAGTTAGGAAAAATTTCAGAAAACTCTTCGGCCTTATGAACATTTCCAGAAGCAAGGATAAATTCTTTTAAAGACATGAGAGTACTTTTTCTTGTTCTTTTATTACAACGTCTAAGGACTTTTTAGCACATACTAAAAGTGCCTGAAGTTCTTCCGAAGAAAATGGTTCTCCCTCTGCTGTTCCTTGAATTTCTACAAATTTTCCAGATCTTGTCATCACAACGTTCATATCAGTTGAACATGAGGAGTCTTCCTCGTAATTTAAATCAGCAATCACTTCATTGTTTTTATTTATTCCAATGGAAATGGCAGCAAGTCCATCCTTGATTGGATTATGAGAAAGCAAGCCATCCTTCATCAGTTTTTTTATGGCCATTTCAAGTGCGACATAGGCGCCAGAGATAGAAGTGGTTCTGGTTCCTCCATCAGCAACTATTACATCACAATCAATAAGAATTGAGCGTTCACCTAATTTTGTCAGATCAACGATTGATCTGAGGGATCTTCCAATTAGTCTTTGTATTTCCTGAGTTCGTCCTGAAGCACCCTTTCTTTCACGATCTGATCTTGTGTGAGTTGAAGATGGCAACATAGCATACTCGGCCGTAACCCAACCTTGACCTTTACCTTTTAAAAAAGGTGGTACCGATTCTTGAACGATCGCGGTAATATGAACTTTAGTATGACCAAACTCGGCCATGACAGATCCATGAGCGTATGGATTAATACCTGGAGTAAACTTTATTGGCCTTGGATGTTCTCTTTTAATTAACGACATGGAAACCTCGGATGATTGAGCATATTCATTTAGATTCATGTGATTCTACACAAGAAGTTCTTAAAGAACAATTAAAGCGAACTCAAAACCAATCTTCTATCTTGGTGACTTGTGATTTTCAAAAAAATGGAAGGGGCCGTGGCGATCACACTTGGACAAATCTACCAGGATCACTTTGTTTTTCATTAAGTATTGATCCCCATCGTATTTTAAGTTTTACAGCTTTAGAAATATCACTACTTTTAATTCGATTTTTTGAAGGAAGCATTCTATCGGTAAAATGGCCAAATGATATTCTTAATAAACAAAATAAAAAATGTGCAGGAATTCTCATTCAAAGCTTTCAGGGAACGATGATCGCTGGAATAGGTGTTAATTTATATTCCGACCATGATGAATGGGGAGGTGTTTATGATTCTGCATTCGATTTTAATCGAAAATCATGGGGGCTTGAAATCGCTCAATTCATTAATAACAATCGTTACCAAGATACAGATCTTTTAATCAAACATTGGGAAATGAAATGTGGACATCTCAATAAATTAGTTCAACTCGTTGAGGGTAATGAAGTATTTGAGGGATCATTTATCGGAATAGGAGAACATGGTCAGGCGAAAATCGTTTCTGATCAAGGCGAAAAGAATTTTTATAACGGAAGTTTAAGAATAATTTCCTAATCGTTAATTACTTTATTGGATATCTTTGCTAGTTCCTGTTTAATTAAATTTTCTGCTAAGTCAGGAATAATTTCCCAAGATATCTTTTCTACATTTTGTTTAAACATTTGATCGAGATACTCTTTCACATATTTTTTTACAAGCTCTTCAACATCAGACCGATTCATATTAACGTCCGCCTGAGTCTTCAATTTTTCTGTAGGTGGGATTATCGAAATATTGGCTGGTGTTGAATCAGGAAATGAAATTTTCATTTCCTCTATCTTAGAAGTTACCTCTTGCTTGATCGCCTCAAATTCGTCTGCCACCCATAGATCTGATTCTACTTCATCCTTAATTTGCGCCTCTATACTTTTTATATCTGCTAAATCCTCTACATAGTTGCCTTGAACCTCTAGCTCTAGAGGAAGATCCTTAAATTCATCAATAGAAATTAATTGAGGGGATGATTTTGTTAAATTTGGGGATGTATTTGAAGCCTGTAAATCCGGGAAATCAAGATCACTGGATTCAGGAAATTTTATTTCTGCTGGAGTTGAGGATTTTATCTCGTGTTTTTCTGTTGATATAATTGGAGGCAATTCAGGTATATCAGAGTTATCCAATTTATTTATAACTCCTGGTACACTCATTCCCCAATCTGAAATTTCTTGTTCAAGTGGATTAAATTCCACTTTATCTTCCGCAATTTGAATTGATGGCTCATGAGAAGCTTCGGTTTCAGAAGAAGTATTCATTTCCCAATGATCCAAATCACTTTCTGATTTTGTGTCAATTATTTCGGGAAACTCTAAATCTTCATCTTTTGGCAGATTAACTTCTTCAGTCTTGGATTTATTTTTTGAAGCCTGAGCTATTAATTCCTTACAGATTGAAATAAATTTATTTGAATCAAACGGCTTAACGATTTTATCTGAAGCTCCACATTTTTTTAAAAGTGCCTCATCAATAGTATCAAAGGTTCCAAGCAATAATAAAATTTTAGTTTGTGGCAAAATCTCTTTTATTTTAGAACAAAGATCGTAACCATTTTTCGTTTCAGAAAGATTAAAATCTAAAAATACAATTTCTGGATTGACCACTTTTAGTGAACTAAATAACTCAGACTCACTTGAGCAATCTGTTATATCATATGGCTGATTGGCCAGAGTAATTTTAATAACTTTCTGAATGGTCAAACTATCATCGGCCAACAAGACTTTATGATTCATTGAGAGATTCTCCAATATACTAAAATTATAATTATTGAAGAGTCATTATGGGAAATAAAAAATCAAAACTCTAGAATCAAAGCTGTCTGATTATCCAAATTGCCTCTATTATTAGACAGATTTAATAAGCTATTAATCCTTTCATGATCATCTGGGAATTGAGAATTCATCGTATATAGAATTTCATCTTCACTTATATTTCCATACACCCCATCACTTAAGAGAATTATTTTATCCTTAGGAGCAAGTCTAATCTCCTTTAATTGATAATTCATTTCTGAATACATTCCTAGTGCATTAAGAGGAGAAGTCCTAAATTTTAATGAAAAATCATCTTGAGAAAACAAGCGGATTGTTTCTTCTTCAATTATTTTTTCCAAATGTCCTTTTCGGAATCTATAAGCAACACAATTACCTATTCCAATGAGAATGAGTATACTTCCGGCCTTTGCAGCACAAATAAGACTTACCCCAGCTCTTTGATTAATTGTTTTTGAAGAGTTCTCTTTAAACAAATTGAAATGGGAACTCAAAATCGAATTTAATATGGCATTTCCCTCTAAGAGATTGCGAGGATTAAAATATATTGGCATTGTTGCATTTGGATCATCAGCTATTTGAGTATAGAAAGATTTTATTTCTTGTTTAACTTTTTGAACTGACACGTCTCCTATGCCAGATCCACCAAAACCATCCAAAATCATAAATAATTCATTTTCAAAGTCAAACTCATAACCATCTTCATTAATCTCAAGATATGGTCCTTGGTGAGTTTTTGCAGCGTAAGATTTTAACTTCATATTACTCCAAATAATCTTTTAATTTTTCGGTCGCTTTTTTGTAATACTCACTATCTGTAGGGGAGATTTGCTGAACCTCTTGAAACTTCTCTTTAGCATCCGCAAACAAACTCAGAGATTCAGAGATGATAGCCTCTCTATAAATTTTTCTTGATCTAGCTTCGAGCTGATTTTTTATATCATCTAACTCATTTAAGGCTTCTGAATTAGTTGGTTCTATTTTTAATACATCTAAATAGGCCTCATAGGCATTTTTAAGGTCTTGTCCTTCTTTTAAAGATCTTGCCTTCCCTAGTACAGGCCCAATTTCAGATGCGAGTTGATTTTTAGCATCTGACAACATCTCACTTCCCTCTTTTAGAAGATCCTCATCCATTCCCTTAATCTGCATAAATTCTTCAAGCTTTAAAATCGCTCGATACCACTCTTTTTTTAAATAACCAGTTTTTCCTGGATTAAGTTGATCAACCATTTTTTTTCTTGCTGCAACTTTAGCTGCTTCCTCGAGGGCCTTTCTTTCTTCCTCTTTTTGCCAAGCTTCTAATTCTAATTTTAATTGACCAATTTCTATATTCTCAGGATCAAGTTCAATGATTTGACTAAAAAAGCTTTCAGCAACCTGGACCTTTTTTTCTTTTACTGCATCCCTTGCCTTGACTAAAAGATCATCAACTTTTTTCTTTTTTTCTATTCTCTCTGCCTCAGCTCTTTTTTCCTTTTCAAGTTCTTCGATTCTCTTAAGAGCTTCATTTGTTTGATCAAAATAACTCTGAACTTTTTTATATTCAGGGCTAATATCCATGACGTCTTTAAATTCTTTGTGTGCTTCGAAATATTTACCTTGCTCAAAGAAGCTCACTCCCAGTTCATAGGATATTTTCATTTTATTTTCTTGCTCAGGACTTAATTTTATTTTGTTTTTATTGTCTTTGCCCTTATCAGTCTCACCTTCTTTGACCTTTGCCTGCGGATCTTTTGTTTTATTTTTATCTTGATCCGAGAGATCAGCATTTTCATCTTCACCTAAAAGCATTATCAGTGCGATAGCGGCAACAGCATAAATCACTTTTTTTCTTTGCTGTGGATTTTTTAATATTCTTTTGATTATACTTTTTTCTTGAGGAGCATCCGCCTCAAAGTTAGGAGTTTCATGATCGGTGACAGTGACTTCTTCCTCAATGACTTCCTCTGTTTCTACAGTTTGCCCTGCTTCAACAGGCATCAAACGATCGGATTCAATGTCTAAAAGATCCGATTTAACTTCAAGAGTAAAAGTTGTACTTCCAATAATAAAATCATCACCGGTGCTTACATGAGCTTTATTGATTCTTTCCCCGTTAAGAATCGTCCCATTTGAAGAATTTAAATCTTCTAATGTAATGTCATTTCCTTTTTTTCTTATGACTGCATGGACAGACGAAACTTCGGGATCATCCAAGATGATTTGACATTTTTTTGAATCTCTTCCAATAAAAATTTCATCTTGTTCAATTTGAAATCTATCATATGGAGCATTTTCTCCAAATAAAGCTAGTTGAAAATTAAGAAATGTATTAAAGACTCTTGTTCCTTCATTATTATCATCCTGGTATTCATCGGAGAGAGAAGAGTCAGGTATTTCTGCCAGAGATGAACTTTCTGAACTGGTATCTTGAAAAGTATTTCCTTCATCAGAAGTAGAAAAACTTTGTTCTTCAACATTAAAACCTTCACTAAGACTTTCTTCTTGAGGTGCCTCCTCTGAGAGCTGAAGACTATCATCACCCAGATTTGTCTCAGCAATTTCTTGGCTTTCTAAAGAAGAATCCTCTAAAACATCTTCCTTTGACTCTAAGAGCTCAGTGACTTCCTCTAAATTTTCAAGCTGACCCAAATCCTCTTGAATAATGGGAGAAGAGGCCTGGGAAATTTCTAGATTTGAAACGGGAGCACTTTCGACTTTTTGTGAGGCGAGTTCATTTATCAATATAGAGTAAACGCCAAACTTTATTTCATCACCTGAATTAATTTTATTCTTAGTAACAATAGATCCATTAATAGTAATAACACCTAAATTAGTTAACTTTTCACAATACCAATTTACATTTTCATTTTTGATTACAAAGTGATGCCTTGATATTAAGGGATCATCAATAAGTATGTGGCAATCCTCAGATCGCCCAACATATATTTCATAAATTTCATCCAACGACACTAGATCAACGATAAACTCATTGATTGGCAGTTGGTTTTTTAAGACAATCAGTTTCATCTTTTTCCAAATTTAATAATCCTTCTAAGTCATTAATTTTTTTAACGGCATTTTTATGCCGAGGATCTTCTGGTACACTATAGAGTAGTCGGATAATTGCACAATAATTTTTAATCGCATGTTGATATTTTAAAGCTTCCTCATCACGTTGAGCCTTAAGAAGATTTTCTTCAATCTGGCGATCTAATTCTTCTTTTGTTTTTCTAAGATAGAACTCTGCCTGGGAATCACCTGGCATAATTATAAGTGCAAGATTAAACTCATGAATTGCTCTAAAATAATTTCCTTCCCTAAATTCTCTAAGTCCTCTTTGATATATTGCATTTAATTTTGATTTTGCCTCTTTATTTTCTTTAGCTTTTTTCTTCTCTAGTTGCATGTACTCACTTGAAACATCTTGGATGCCTGCTTGGTTTTCAATATTTTTCTTCCGAGAATTTGTATTTGTATTTTGTGGTTCAGAATCAATAAAAATAAGGGCGACAACAAGAACACCAATAACAAGAACCGGGGCCAGACCTCGTTTTTTATTGTCAACTTCTTCAGGGGGTGCTTCTTTGACAGGTTTTGATTTTTGATTAACTTCGACTTTGGCAAACTTAAATACAGTCTGGCCCACAATTAATTTGTCACTCTCAGCTAATTGTTTTTGAGTGACCTTTTTATCATTAACTATGATTCCGTTTTGAGACCCCAAATCTGTTACGACCCAATTATCGCCTACTTTAGTAATCTCAGCATGTTCTCTTGAAGCCTTTGTATCTAAAATTCGTATATCTGCTTTTTCAGATCGACCGATAACAATTCTGCTCCCAACTAAAACATAAGCTTCTCCTTTATTGGTGCCTGTTAAACTAATAAGTCTGTAGTAGACACCACTTTCTTTAGGAGATTCAAAATGTTTTAGTACAAGAACATTTTTTGCCATTAATCATTTCTCACAAAAGTAATATAAAAACCTTTTGCAAACTTATCTTTTCCTACCAACGCAGAAACATTAATTTTCATTTGTTTCCCTGCTATTTCGTAAATTTCTTTTTGATTACAACCTTCGTTATTTGCAGATTTATCACAAAGATCTATTACGGTAGCAGCAAAACCCTGGTCTCTAGCACAATCTAAAATACTTTGCCCTGAAGAGGCATTTTCTCTGATACCTACTAAATCTTCACACTCAGGATTTAAGTGCATCACAATTTTTTCTGAATTTAAAATCATGGTAGGGCCTTGAGCACCCATCATAAATTCTTTTAACGTTCTTAAATACGGGCCATCTTCTTCTAAGGTCTGAGTCTCACCCGAGGCTGCACTTTGAAGCTCTTTTATCCGAGCTAAAATACTATTAATCGTATTTCTTAAAGGTATTACTTCTCTAAAAAGTGTTTTAGTGGAAACCTCTTTTTGCCTTCCTCTCAAAACTCTTTCTGTTTGAAATCGTATCTCATCAAGTGGCTTTACCGTCATGTAATAAACAATACCGAAGAAAATAATGGCCACCATGGCCGATGTGATTAACGACTCTAAATAGGCTTTTGAATTATTTGAAGCTTCTCTGGCGAGTGAAGTCGGAGAAAAATAAATCGTAATGACAGCAACAACAATGTCTCTTCCAAGATTTTTATCATGTGCTTTAATTGCTCTTGCAATTCCTATGACATTATTTCCTAAATCCTGAATGATTTCTCGATCTTGATTTTTTTCAACTCGATAAAACTTCATCGCATCGACAGAGAACGTATCATTTACAATTGTATTTAATTCCGAAACAGGTCTATACACTCGACCTTCGATATCAAACAACTTGTAACTTTGAACTCCTTCTGCATCTTCTCCTTCAAGGAATCCTGTATAAACCTGATCTAAATTTTTATCTCTCAAGGACACATTATTTAACCTATCCACTTCTGCCGCATATTGTTTCCCTCGAAGAGCAATCTCTTTAATAAGCAATTGTTTCGAATCTCTTAGAACTGGTAAAATGGTGAGGGTGATATTTATAGCAATAAATATAAACAATAAAATCCCAATCAATGCCGACCATTCATATTGTTCATTAAACCCATAGATAATAGGCATGATTTTATTTTTAAAAAACCAGATTGGCTTTCCGGCCAAATTGGCGGGCATAGGCTCTTTTTGTTCAGAATCATTGTAACTGTCTTCATCGTTATCTTCTGATTTTAAAACTTTTTTCTTAACAACGACCTTTTTTTCCAAGACGTAAACAACTTGTAAAATAAGGTTGGGAAGAGCAATCTTATCACCATCTTTAATGGTCATTTTTTTAATCACTTTTCCATTAACAATTGTTCCATTGGAAGAACCCAAATCTTCTATAAATGCGCTTTCGCCATTGACTGTTATTTGCAAGTGCTTCTTAGATACACCTTCGACTTGAAGAGGATGATTACAATCTGTAGATCGTCCTAATGTATTCTCCCCTTCTTCCAAAATAAATTCCTTACCTCTTAATTTTCCTCCAACGGCAACGAGCTTAAACATCAATGACCTCCAAAGACTCTCCTTCTCTGAGATTCTTTTTTAAATAACCAGCAGGTACTTCTAGCGTTTTAGAGGCCTTAAGATAGATCCAGGTAAATCGCCAAGGCTTAAGATTGTAAATAATTTTAATTATTTTATTTTTTGAATCTAAAAAGATCACATCAAGAGAATATTTCATAAAACAAGTATGAATGGAATTACATGGTTCAATTAGTAATCCGTTACTTTTTTGCGGAGGAGCTTGCCTGAACATCAAACCAATTAAACGATCTTTAAAACTTGAGGCCAAAAGAATATTTTTCACCAATTCTTCCCCATTATATTTTATCATTAGCATCATAATTTTCCTGTCATCATTTTCAGAACCATCGGTGCAAATATTGCCACTAAAACAGCTGGTAAAATAAAAAAGATCATCGGAATTAAAATCTTAGTTGCAGCGGTTGCCCCCTGCTGCTCAGCTCTTGAAGATCTTTTTACTCTTAATTCGTTTGATAATTGTTTTAAAATTGGTCCAATTGAAGCACCCACTGAATCCGCAGCAATGAGGGTTGCACAAAATGAATTAATCTCGATGATATTAATTCTCCATCCCAATTGTCTTAATCCATCAGCCCTAGAAGAACCAATTTTCGTTTCTTTAATTAATACTTCAAATTCCTCCACGAGTGGACTTGGTGGAGCCTTCTCTATCACTCTTTGAATAGCGGCCATAAAATCAAGTCCAGCCTCAACTGAAAGGGCAAGCATATCTATAATAAAAGGCATCGCCCTTAGGATTTGGGCCGATCGGTTCGCAATGAGTCCATCGAGCCAAATATTGGGATAATAATAACCAACGACTCCCATTATTGGAGTTATCCCCAAAGGCCAAGTTTCCTCCATAATCCATCTCACAGTAAGAAAAACAAATGGTCCCCCAAGAATCATAAAAATTTTCAGGGCCATAAACTCTTCAGGACTCATATCTTTGGTTAAGCCAGCATTTGCTAGTTTTTGTTTATATTTAGCTCTAATTTCCTGTTTGTTTTTAAAACCCTGAACCATGGGTAAAAAATATCTTTTATAAAATGGCTTAGTGATTTTTAAAAATAGTTGTTCGTTATTATTTTTGTTTGTATTTTCAGCTTCTTCAAGGGCTTCACTGGTTTTAAACTTTTCTTGCTCCTCCATGAAAAGCCTTACAACTAAAAAAATGGCTATAAAGACTAATACCAGTGGAGTGTAGAAGAGCATCAGATTCTCTTCTCTCGCCTTAGGTAAGTCTTTTTTATGTAAACTAACTTCAACACCTTTCGTAAAAACTAAAAGGCACGCATCAGGTTTTTCATCGTTGGTTTTATCTTGGTCTTGTTTATTATTTGTTTTTATTAATTCAATTGCAGATAGACCTTCTTTATCTAAAAAAATTCTAGATTTAAGCCAATGACTATTGGCCACACTTACAGATAAAGAGGTATTAGGAGTGAATGTTTTCTCTCCACCGTATGTCACGGCATCAATTAAAATCGTACATTCTAATTTATTAACAACTGTACCTATGACTTTAAATTTTCCTAACTCTCCCGAAGGCGTTTTGTAAAAATAAACATTATTTTCAAGTCCAGTTGTAAGAGGAATTGGCTTGTTTTGATAATTTAACTTTCTCTGCCCAATACATTGTGGTCCAATGCGATTGAATTCATCAGGACATCCACTCTGCCCAGAAGCTGATATAGAAAAAATATGACATATCAGTATTACAAATAAATACTTAAATTTCCTTAGCATCATTTCTATGTCCCTTTTTATTGACATATACTTTTAGATTAACAACAAAATGCTAAGTCTCGAAAAATTAAGGGATGAGGAAAATTTATCCTTATACCTGAGCCAATTTGTCTTTAAAGGCTTGATACTGATCTAGAACTTGCTTTGATTCTTGAGAATTAAAAACTTCGGAAATTTTGGGTATATAGATAGGAGAATAATTTGATAGGTTATTTTTTTTACATTTCTCAATTCTACTGAGTTTTTGAGAGATCTCTTCTTTTGAGAGAGTTTTTTTCTTAACAGCTTCGCGAATTGCCTCTAATGCTTTTTTAGCATCTTCTAAAAATCTAAAAAGAACAATATCAGTTCCAGCGTTTAGCGCCATGACTGTCGATTCTTCTATACTAAATCGATCAGAGATTGCCTTCATTTCCATATCATCAGTGATGATGATTTTAGAAAATTTTGTCTCAGATCTTAAAAGCTCGTAGGCCTTAGAACTCAGCGAAGTTGGAAGTTTATCATCAATTGCGTCCACCATAAGATGCGCCATCATCATAAATTCAACTCTAGACTTAGAAGCTTTTGAAAATGGTAACAATTCTCTATTTTTAAGTTCTTCAAGAGAGGTTTTAACCAATGGGAGATCAAAATGAGAGTCTTTTGTTGTTCCTCCATGACCTGGAAAATGTTTTGCACATGCCATAACTCCATTCGTTTGAAGACCCCTTATAGCAGCACTAATAAATTTTTCGACATCTTCAACCGTAGTTCCAAAGGACCTATCTCCAATAACTTTATTTTCTGGATTTGTTAAAATATCACAGCAAGGGGAGAAACTAAGATTAATTCCACAAGCAGAAAGTTCTTTCGCCATTACTTGATGTGCTTCAAAAATGAGCTTCGGAGAATCAAGTTTTGCAAGATCTAACATTGAAGGGAATTGAGTAAAGTGCTTTTTAAATCGTATGACTCTGCCACCCTCCTGATCAACGGAAATAAATAGAGGGTAATCATCTCTTAATTTCTGAATAGAATTCACTAGCTCGCAAAGCTGAGCGGGATCTTCAAAATTATGAGCAAACAGGATAACGCCGCCAATATTCTCATTTTGAAGAAACTCCTTCTCATCATCCAAAAGAGTTAATCCTTTAATTCCAGTCATAATTAATTGACCAAAATTATCTTTAATTGAATTAATCATTTTGATTAGGCTCCTCTCCTGGCGGCAGTATCATTATTCCTTGTGCAATCCAAACAATCTTAACTAAATCATACGATTTTGAAAAATAATACAACAGCAATTGACCTTCTATATCTACTTCAAAGATAAAAATATTTTTCTCTTCACGATCAAATTTAACTGAAGAAGATGAAAATAAATTTTTACCCATTCCAGAATATTGATCTTGAGAAAATGGAAATGAATCCCAGATCGAATAAAATTGTCTTACCTGCTCTGGTCTATCAACTAAAGATTGCAAAAACCCTATCTGATAAAGGCAGTCAGGGATTTGGGAAAAAAAACAGAAAAATTTCGATTTGGGAAACTGAATGGCCGTAGTCCCATACCATTTTTCATTTTCTTTGAGACCATTTGTCTCAAGAATCATTTTTTTGTTTTTAGTATCAGTTCTAAGCTTTGAAGAATATCTGTTTCCATCCAACCACACTTCAAAGTCACTCCCTATAGGCATGAGGGCAATCACCCTAGCGCTATTAACACCCACAGATCCTAGCTTTGAAGCCACAATGCTTTTTTCTAGAATTTTATGAGATTTCAATGAGGATATTTTCTGTCGTGTTACGATGGTATTTTTTGAGAACTTGGTTTCACGCTGAAAAACAAATTTTCCTGATCCATCATGATATGAATAATCATTTCTAGAATCTCTTTGAGAGATTCCATGTCTTGAAGAACAGGACTGAAGAAGAAAAAATAAGAATGTAATTATCAACTGGGTCACTTTAAAAAGTTCTCAAATTCTCTATTTGAATCATTCTCTCTTAATAATGAATTAATTTTTCGTCCTAAAGCGTGATCAATTGCTTCTGGTAACTCTTCAAAATGACAACCTATTTTAAAAATTTTAGTCTTCTTGTTAGCAGATACTGACTCTACAACATAGACGATTTTCACTTTAGGAATCACAATTTTATCTTCATTAAAAAATATGCCTACATCTATAAACATCTTATCTTTCTGAAAAAATGGTAGTTCAAGCTGGCTTACATGAAGTGCAAGTCCAGATACAGATATGTCTTGGACTTTTATTTTGACCGAAGAAAGTTTTTGATCCTCTTCTTCTTCCTTACCCTCAGCCATTTTTAAAAAACTTTTAAAAATCCCAGTCTGAGTTGTTTTGGTGTTAAGATCAATAACATTTCCACCTTGGTATTCTTGACCAAGATCTAGCTGCGCCCAAATTTGATAAGAATGGGAAGTAAACAACCTATAAGTTCCCCGACGTTCAGATTTAAAAAGATCATTAGGAAATTTAATAACCATTTTTTCTGTGGTCTGTTGTAAAACAACTTGGGAAAAGAAATTATTACCTTTGAGTTCAAAAGAACATAACAATTCAGAACCAGAGGGAATGGGCGATTGCATTCCCTCAACAATTAATTCATTTTTAATTTTATCAAAACTAGAACTTCTTAGTAGCTGTTTATCCTTACTTCCTTTTGCCCAAAGAGTGAGCAAGCCATTTGACGAGGATAGTTGAAATAATTTCACAATCTTCTCATCAGCATTTAGCTTGGCAAAGAAAGTTTGAGACATACTAACTCAGAGTAGTCACTTGTCTTAACAATGTTAGTGACTCAAGGGCCATACCACATCCTCTCACGACACAAGTTAGAGGATCTTCTGCTAATGAAACAGGAAGGCCTGTCTTTTCTTTGATTAAGATATCAAGATTTGCAAGAAGAGAGCCTCCTCCTGCCAAGATAATTCCATTATCAACAATATCTGCCGCTAATTCAGGAGGAGTTTTTTCAAGAGATATTTTTATGGCCTCAACGACTTCAGATATAGGATCAGCAAGAGCTTCTCTTATTTCATCAGAAGTGACTTCTATTGTTTTTGGAGCACCTGCAATAAGGTCTCTTCCTTTAACTTCATATGTTTTTACTTCGTCATCAAACGGATAGGCATTACCAATAGACATCTTAATCATTTCCGCAGTTCTTTCTCCAATTAGAAGAGAGTACTTTTTCTTGATATAAGAAACAATTGCTTCATCAAACTTATCACCAGCAACTCTTACTGATTTAGAATAAACGATACCACCTAAAGAAATCACCGCAACTTCTGTCGTTCCTCCACCAATATCAACAATCATATTTCCAGATGGGTCAGTAATAGGAAGTCCAGCTCCAATGGCTGCAGCCATTGGTTCTTCAATTAAATAAACTTCTCTCGCTCCAGCTTGTTCAGCAGACTCTTTTACAGCTCTTTTCTCAACTTGAGTTATCCCAAAAGGAATACAAATAATGATTCTTGGCTTGATTAATTTAGAACCATTCAATGATTTTTGAATGAAATATTTTAACATCGCCTGCGTAACTTCGAAGTCAGCAATCACTCCATCTTTCATCGGTCTAATGGCCTTAATTGATCCTGGAGTTCGCCCAAGCATTTCCTTGGCCTCTTTACCAACGGCGAGAACTTTTTGTTCTCCTCTAAATCCTTGATGGACTGCAACAACAGAGGGTTCATTTACAATGATTCCTCGATCTTTGGCATAAACTAAAGTATTAGCGGTCCCAAGATCGATGGCGAGATCATTTGAGAACCAATCAAGCATTTTTTTAAACATAAAAGTCCTTTCAAGCCGCAAATTCACAAAAAATTATCAAAATAAGTAAAAATTTATCATTTAGCAAAGAGGTGGACAAGAAGTAAGAGTGGAAAACTAAAAAATCCGAGTTTTTTTATCCAACTTAAGCTTCTTCCACTCAAGGTCACTGCAGTTTAGAATAAGAACTTCATACTTAAAAGGAAATCAAAAATGTCTGATGAAAAAAATAAATTTCCCTCATCTTTTGTCTCTTCTCAATTTGTTAAATATATTGATCAAAAAGAAATTAAAAGTTACGTCGAAGCCCTCGGAAACGC
>JACCDO011743877.1_pt1 | contig 18401 bp, 11 predicted proteins | sample 7446101 | NCBI WGS metagenome assembly JACCDO01 (sample SAMN15323440, study PRJNA562643) | freshwater metagenome | isolation source: river surface water | place: USA:Blue River Watershed | collected 2017-08-16 | reverse complement strand
AAATGATTGCTGTATACAGTAAGGTGTAGATTCGTATTGAGGGAGTATTACAATATTTACAGTAATAATATTAATCGAACACACATTGATCTTGCAATTTTTTAAAAGCATCTCTATTTAATGTCCACAAGATAGAATTTGTTTTGGAAATTACAGTCGCTGATCTTGGTGCATCATATAGTAATGCCAATTCACCAAACATATCACTGGATTGCAAAGTTCGAACATAATTATCATGAATAATAACATCTAAAAAGCCACTTTCGACTATATAAAGTTTGTCGGCAAAAGATCCTTCGTTTATTACAATGCTGGATTGTGTGTACTCTTCTCTTTTCATAGACCTAATTAAATCATTAATTCTCATTTCTGAATCACCGAATCCAAACTCTTCACGAAAAAAATAAAATTTCATTAATGAATCTCGTAACATTGGGTATACCCGATGCAAATTTTCCTCAAATTCTTTATTTTTATCTTCTAATAGATCAGAAATAGTTGATTGTAATTTAAGCTGATCATTTGAAACATTTATTACAGTATCAGTCTTTTGCAATTGAGGAAACCAACGATTCAGATTTTGTAATAAATTAAGTTTAAGCTTCGGCATACTCATAGAATAGGTCAAAGAAATAATGAAAATTAATGCTCTCAACATTGTTAATTAGTTAGTACCAATCTGTGGATTCTGCAACTTATTCTACGTTTGATGAGTCATTGTTGATAGACTATTTCATAAGTTACTTTGTACGTAGATGCTTGCAAAGATTAAAGAGAGACAAGTGAAGCCAAATCTTTCCAAAAGCTTTCCGACTTTTCTTTGCTTTATTCCGGGTTGCGCGCGTGACCTGTCATCTCCGCAATCTCCACACCCACCATCTTCGTGACGAGACACAATGGAGCAATAGAGAGAATGATCTCTTAAAACTCAAATATTTAAGAGTGTTGTGACTCTGCATAATTTTAAGTGCACTCTACACCATTCTATCTTTCAAATAGTTTTAGGACCGCTTTTTAGATTTTGAAGAAAGAAGAAAGAAAAGTTTACCGTAGTGATTCAAATTGCGAAGAAGAAGATACGTTGTGGTAAGTCCTGGAACATTTTATGCGAATAAACTGACGTAACATACAAAGAGTGAAATCATAGAGAATGGCGCTTAACACGTTCGCATTTTTTGTGTCAAAGTTGGTATCACGACCATTGATCATTCCCGCCGTCTTTGCAGCCTCTGGGCTTTATTATGGCAGTTCAGAGTTAACATTTAGTACACTGGGTACATTTATTAGCTTTGAACAGAAGAAATACCCGTTAGCATTTTTGACTGCTCATAGTGTAGGTGTTGGAATCTTATTTTGGCGAAGTCGAGGAAAATTAAATAGTCCAATAAAATATCACTTAACCACTATAATTGCTGGTGGTGTGTGTAGTGGAGTCGTTAGAGGTATTATGAAAATTAAATTATCCGCAAGAGCAGCCAAAAATTCAAATTCAACTGATTCAAATAATTAATGTTAATTTTATATAATTTTGTATGTATACAACATCAAATACACTATAATGATATCAGTTTTTAGGAGGAAAATGGATCAAAATCACTTTTACTACTGTTACTTGCAAATGGATCCACAGTTTCACCATTACTAGCTGTGTTGCTAGTTACTGTACTATCAAATGGAGTATCAAAGGTAGCAAAATTTCCTACCTCAACACCACTATTCAAACTTAATTTCGAAAAATCAGCTTGAAAAGTTGTTTCTTGTGTCGCATTACTATTACTATTACTATTACTGGCATCCTCATCCTCATCGTCGTCATCATCGTCATCATCATCGTCGTCTACTTCATCATCTAGTGAGTTACGATACTTATTCAGAGAATGTGGATCACTGAATTGATTTAAATCTTCTGTACCATAATTACCATATTCTGAGTCATCGTTACCGTTGGACCCTTGATACATTGTTTGTTTTTCTAAAATAGGGCGTAGATAAGTAGAAACAAATTCACTCCAACTACTTTTTAAGACTACTGGTACAGTGCTCTGTTCACCTAGTAAATCTTCCGATGAATTTGACGGATCTAACTTTTCTCCCCCTGTGTTATCACTGCCATCGACATTTACACGGTCACTTAACTGTACACTACTACTATTAATACTATCGAGATCACTATCAATTATTTGACTTACTGATTGAGCCAAAATAATTAAATGACCTAATATGGGCCTTCTTGACCCTGCTAATGAAGCAACAATATTGCTATCACTATTATTGCACGAGTCAGTTATGCATTTGATTATATTTGGAATCATTTTACAAGTTACTAGCACATGTTTTCTCGTTGTTCTTCTTCCATCCCCACCATCAAGAATCATAAGGATAATATGTTGCACTGATAAATGCAATAAAGAATTAAGTTCATATGCAAACATTAAATCAATAACAAATTGAAATACGCATTTATTACACATGGCCTCATCAACAACCGGCTCATTCAACCGGACTAATGCCTCAACAAACTTGACTAATTGCAATCCCCTTTGACCTAATCGAGGAAATTTTGTTTTGGTTTGAAACACTAGTGGTTCATGAGGATTGGCGTCAACGTAACGAGCCAAATGATCCGCTAATTTGGTCATATGTTGGACCATTTTAGCACAAACTTTATCTGAATTTAATTTTATTTGTTGCTGTAAAAAATTAATATTGTTTGTCTCTTCCTGGCTCGAGTTCAAACCTTCTTCACCATATGGAATAATAGGTTCGCACAATCTTATCAATATAGATTCTAATACTATAATTGCCGCTAGGGATATAGCCGTTGGTAAATGATTATACGGATTTGAATTAGGTTCTGGATTTAATACACTATCACTTAATGCTGCGTTAATAAAAGCATCTAAACATTCTGACTGACATATATGAAATAAAATCAAAGTATCCGGTGGCGACAACTGAAGTATAGTGATTAATAAGTCACTTATGTGAGTTGCAACATTAATATTGTTACTTTGTAACATTTGAGAGCATAATAATTCACATATATTACTTGTTGATGACCAATTACACTGACTCAATTGTCTTTCTTCTTCACTTTGAATAACCTCACCATAACTATGAGTAAATGGTATATGTGGCAACATTAAACGTTGAATAATTTGAGATATAGAATAATTATCAATATGAGATAAGAATTTTAAAAATAATTCACTTCCACTATTATTTATATAACTAATGACTGGTATAGTAGTCCTCCTAAATAACATTTCTAACAATTTCTCAAAATATCCCGCAAGATAGTTATCGATAGGATTAGTGGAATCTAATATACTAAATATTTGTTTTAAAAATTTATTATCATAACCAATGAGTACACGAAGTAATTCATCTAATTCACAGCAGAATATTTCACAAGATACATATGGATATTTAAATTTAATCAAGTCATCATCACAATCAGCAGGTGGTGGACATATCATGTAGTTGATCATGCATTCTACCTGCTCTTCACTAGCTAAGTATTCAATTAATTTTGAATTTTTACATTTTATTTCTTGAAGTAAATCGTCTTCCCGTAGTAATTCATCAAGTGTAAATACATCCTTTTCTAGAATATCGCGCACGGGGGACTCGAATTGCATGCCCCCCATAGACCATATGTCTCCCTGACCCAGGCTCTCGAATATACTCATGGCAGCCTTTATATTCATGGTCATCTCCCCCCGATTTTCAAATGCTAGGGTTATTATTTGGAGGTCCAAAGACACCAATAAGTAAGTAAGAAACAAGTTTAGTCAATGTACGCTTATTCTTGTTGCACTTTATTCGATGTATGAATTTCCATTCGTTAAATTCAAGATTATACGACGTCACTCGTTGTTAAGCAGCACGTGACTGCCTTATCCTATACCCACGTAGTAACTCTTTTTTAACTTTTATTTTGAGGTTATATAGTGTTTATTTACAAATGAGAATAACTATGAATTTACTTATGAATATAATTCTAAGCTTGTTCAACATTTTCAGTTACTAAACCTTTGAAAGAATCTACTTGAATATAGGATACTAAGGTATATAATTTTTCTGCGGCTTCTTCATTTTCATTTCTCTTGCGTTCTAGTCTAACACGGATTCTACTAGGGGTGCCTTTAATACCTTGTGACCAAACATGTTTGTTCAATGAGTCAGCAATACGGACATCCTTTGTTCTCATTTCTTTTTGAGCAAATAATTTGATTTCACGAATAGCTCTTGGTGCACGGTTTTTAAATGTGGCACCAAATAGTCTCTTCGACATATGTACAGTCATATCACGTGTAACAATATCAGGACCTTTAACTCTTCTTTCCTTTTCTTTAGTTTCGGCTTTAACCATTTTTTATATACTGTATCTATGAAATAATTTTTAAGTAAGTAAAAAATAATATCAAACGAAAGGTTGAAGCGTAAATGATAATATAATAATGAGGTTATTACTGGTTGTTGTTGGATTGAGAAATAGGCAATATACAAACACTGTCTTATTCACCGTTACTTGGGATTTCATAATTTATTTCATTATCGTCATAAAATAACACGCTTACTACAATATATTCAATAGACTATTGATTAATAAATATTAACCAATGAGATTACACGAAGATAATCATCGTACTATTGAACTATAATGCAAAACAAATCAAAAACAACAATAATGAAAAAAATATTAATCCTGAAGGCTTTCGTAATAATATGTGTTTGAACAATAAATGAGAACTGTTTTCTGCGGCTTCCTCGCATCAACCACTTCTACATCGCCCCTCATCAACAACAATCCCAGTCCTCAAATGTATAGTCAACGTACCTACACGCCGTGTAAAATTTATCAATGTATGGCTGATTTTTGTGGATGGTCTGAAAAATTACCCCTACCCGGAACCAAGAAAGAAGAAAGAGATATATAGTGTGGTAGTAGTATAAGAAAATAGAGATTAAGATTAATAAAATGAAATAAATACTGAATTATTTTCACGAGTAAGTACTACTTATATCTTAAAACAAACTATATTATTTTAATTACATCAGGAGATTAAAAATATGTAAGCGATTCGTTATTAAAATATTAATTATGACATTTTGCGATCATGTAATTAAGTTATCATGCAATAATTCGAAGAATATGTGATTTTGAGAATCCGGTCTGTAAAAAGTTATCAATTTTCATTTAAAATTTTGATTCCCCGTTTGAAGTCTTGGGGGCAACAATAACTGAGTGTGTATCATGATACCATCATTTACGATCCAGTTACAGCAGCCCATCCTTCCTGGTCTCGTGACCATTGGTCGATTTGATGGTCGTAAACCTTCTCTTGCTTGTGCTACTGTTGGAGGAAAAGTTCTTTTACATTCTCCTCACGAAGGAAATAATAATGATGATTTTTCACTTCCTACTGTAAGATACTTAAACTTCAATACCAACATTACCGCACTATTAGCAGGTAAATTATCGGATGATGTTAATGCACCAGATATTCTATTTGTAGGAACTAGATCATCATTACTTGCATATGATGTTGAAAGAAATGCAGATGTATTTTATAAGGAGGTTACTGATGGTGTAAATACTTTAGTTATTGGTAAAATAGGAAACAATAATAAACCAATAATTATATGTGGTGGAAATCAGGTTGTACTTGGTTTTGATGAAAATGGTGATGAAGTATTTTGGACAGTTACAGGTGATAATGTTAGTTGTTTAGGTTGTGTAGATATTGATAACGATTCCAAGTTAGAATTATTAGTAGGTTCAGATGATCGTGAAATCAGAATATTTAAAAATGAAGAAATTATTGGTGAAATAACTGTTGCTGATAAAATTAATAATTTAAGACCAATATCAAATACAACTTTAGGAAACATATTCGCTTATTCTTTAGCTAACGGTACCATTGGTGTTTACAACAGCAATAGCCGTCCATTGTGGAAGCTAAAAGCAAAGAATGGCATCACTGCATTGCATGATTATGACTTGGATAATGATGGTAACCCAGAAATTATATGTGGTACCAACAGTGGTCACTTTCTTGTGCGTAGTTTAGGTAACGGTGAAATTATATACAAAGACACCATGTCGGCACCTATTGCAGCTATTTTATCGTATGATTACAAAATGGAAAAGCTAAATTCGTTAATAATATGTGCTGAAAATGGTGAAATACGTGGTTACTTACCAGTACCACCAGGTGTTCAATTAGTACCTACATCTGAAGATGGTGTGGAACTAGCAAGTGAAAAAGATTCGAGACAAATTGAAGAATATTTGAAGGAGAAGAAATCATTAATGGCTGAGTTAAAAAGGTTAGATGACATGAATAAGAGTAAGTCAACAGGTACGGGTAACAATATCAAGTTTGAGAACACCTTGACACTGCGACTAGAACCGGATGTGGATAATGGGGCAGTGACCATTGTCGTCGACACTAAGACGGCGGATGTAGTGATTATATGCATGATACTTATAGATTTAGATGGTAATATAGTGGAAGGTGCGGAAATACTAGCCGTTTACCCTCCAGATAAGTTGGCAAATAATGCAGTAATGCAATTGAAACCATTTAAAAATATACTCAGTAAAGTTAGATTGCAGGTTCACTTGGCTACTCGCGCCTCTAGAGACGATATAATAGTCTGTGAGAATGATATTATCATCCCCATGTTCAGTAAATTCAAGAAAATTGAAGGTATTATTTCTTATAAACACCTACTCTATAATTCTCAACTCACCACTTCTTATAACTAGATAAATCCATGTCTCGAACACCTTCGTCGCAAGTATTATTCAGGTTAAATCGGATCCAAATCAGTCAGATATACAACTATATTAGAGATCGATTTCTACTCGGTGGAAGTGAAATAAAATATCGTGAAAATGATAAATTAGTAGCATACTTTGTTAGTGTTTGTGGTAGTAATAGCTCAACTGACAATGATCCGGACAGCTTTAATGGTCGCGGACAACCCTTACACATATTAGTATGCAAAGATGATGCTGATGAGCATCAAATAGTGGTTAGAATAAGGTGTGATTCACTAGATCTTGCTGGTGATTTAGTGCAAGACTTAGTGAGTGAATTAAAAATAAATGAACTTGAATCAGAAGCAGAATTTCCATTAGAAATGGAAATGTTTGATGAAGTTATTAATAATGTGCATGATAATAATGTTTCTCGATCAAAATTAGCAGCAGATATGGCTGATGACTCCCAAAGAATAAAAGCATTGATAATAAGAGCAGAAGATAGTAGAATCATGAATGATATGCAATCAATGCGAATGGCATACACTGAACTAAGTGGTATGAACACCTCACTTATTAGTAGCTATAGTATTCGAGCACAAAATCATAACACTTTATTGGGATCCTTGAAAGAAGTCAACCAAATGATACAGAAAGCAGCAAATCTTCGAGCAGGTAAAGCAAAAACATTACTAATAGCTGAATGTCGAGCTGCTGTCAAGGCGAATAATTTACAAATTATAAAAAATAGTGTAAAATATGGACATAAAAAGGTTTAAGTACTAACGAGCTAGTCTGCGTGCTTATTGCAAGCTTTTTACTCTCTCTTTTATTCGTTTCTTCCGTTGAAGTTTAGAGTGCGACCGGCCGGACCCAGAGCCGGAACCTAAGATCGATTTTAGCGATCGAGTCACTCTGGATCTATCAGGCAATAAACAGAATTCTCATAAAAAAGGATATTTCAGTGATTTATTTTTGTGTTTACTCTTGCTAAAAGCATCGTTCAATTTGCAATAATGACATCATTTCGTGCATCAACAACTCGTACATCATATCGCTCTACACCAATGAAGAAAGCTAATGCTTTTGGCGATACTATTGAAAACAGGGATAACAATACTACACAGGAAAGTAATGGAGATCAAGATGGTTCAATTAGAACTGCTGAATCATCAACACGGCTGCCATATCGCACTGCTGTAAAAGATGGGTATGTTACTCCCACTAAATGCATTAATTTGTTTGGTTCCAGCGATGACTCTATCAAGAATCATGCCTTGGAACGCATCAAGAGGCGCTTTGATTTTATTCCTATCAATAGTAGTCGAAGACTAGATTTCTCTAATGAACTACAGATTTAAAAGTTAACATAAAAAGTTATGTATTCGGTATATGATTGCATGTCGTTATATCTACTTTACAATACAATAATAATTTAATTTTCAGTTTCTTTTTGTATATAAATTTCAATTTCATTTATTATTTTTTTAATGTCACCAACGCGAGGAAACTCTCTAACAATTCTATTCAAACTTGTCAATACAGTAATCAATTGTAATATGCTGCAACCTCTAGTCTTTAAGGTGTATTTTTGCTTCAATTTATCAAAATAATTGTCTTGTTTGAATGCATCTGCATCAATAATTGACTGTTTCAGGCTAGTCATTAATACCGACGAGTCAATATCCTCAATGGTGAAAGCTGGTTCAGTTGGTGGGATTTCAGTCGGAACTATGTTATCTACGGCCTGTATGGTCTCATCATTGTTCACTACTTCACTTGATTGTTCAACATCCATCGCGGATTCCTCTGTGACTGTTGCGGGATCAGATGTTGCTGCAACAGTTTCATTTACTACTGAACTTTCGGTATCTTTACTCACGGCGTCACCTGTTTCCATTGCAATAGCCTTTCGCTTACGTTGTGGTACAGGAAGTTCTAAGAACTCCATTTCACTTTCATTTCTTCTTCTACTACTTCGTCTTTGACTCATTTGAGTAACCTCGTCTTGGTCATCATCATGGAATGAATCACCACGTTGTTTATTGTCCTCGTTATGATTATCATCTGTTGCACCATCGGCATTAGCTGCTGCTTCATCCTTTAATCTATAGTGTAATGATATTATATCTGCATAGAACTTCTTATTTTCAGGTGGCATCTTATCACCAGATGTTATTGGTGCAAGCTTTTTTACCTTATTCCTTCTCGCAATTTCATCACATCGCTTAAACAAATCATAACCTACCTCCTTCTTGAAGTTATACGCATGTGACTCTACTATATCTCTCATACTATTTGCGGAATGCACAATGTAACGACCACGTTGGTCCTTTAATGTCATTGGATTATACTCACGTGCGTTGAATGCTATTTGTTCAATATCACGTAAGAAATGACCGAGAGTTGGATATATGTGCTCATCCACCTTCATGCGCATCGTCTCCAGGTCCATTGGACACTTAATAATGTCGTAATAATCGGGGACCATCTCGGGATCAACCGGTCTACTGAAAGCATTGCAACGCTTTTCTTTATGTAATTCACTCAATGAAGCACGGAAAAAAGTTCTTATTTCTCTTTGACACTGCTGATCCCGCTCCAAATCTAACGGATCTTGAGGTATGTTCAAGTGGAATGTGTCATCATTTTCCTCCTCTTCATTCTTATCACTCTTTGTATTCTTAGATTTTTCTGTTACTTCCTTTGCGGCAGCTGTTTCTACTGCTACAGACTGTATTCTAGACATGAGTATACTCTTACGTGCACCGTAAATAGTAGCTGGTAATTGATACAACGACGAGAAGAATTGATCAAAAAAGACAGCTCGACTTGCATCATTAGGAGCCGTTACTTCGACAACACATGGTCCAGTTGGGACACCATTGCTTTGAATAGAGCTGTTATCACCTGCATAAAACTGTAACAATGTTTGAAGTCTTTTATCATCCTCATACTCACTCATACTATCTCGATCAACTGCAACAGTAGTCAGCCATAACACAGGAAGTGTAGCCGGTATATTCTCAATAATAGATAGCAATGTTATCCGCATTGTTTCATTGGCGCATTTCCACCAAGAAAGAATATCAGGTAAAAAGATTACACTTGGGGCTTGTCGGTACGCCTCTTGGATGCGATTAACAAGCGATTGTTCCGGTAAACTACAGTAAATATCAGATAAAAGTGATGTAATTTCAATAGAAAATGCTGTTAATGACTCAACTTGCTGCAAGGTTGCCATGGCTAACTCAATTTGACCCATATTCTTCTCACCTGCAATCATAAGACGAGGTCGTGATGTGATACTTGAGGCATTCCAGATACTTGTGACAGCAGCAACTTGACTTCCAACTTGAGTTGAATGGAAATTGTTGGTGCTGTTTACACTTGGTGACTCTACAAACATAGATAATGTATCAGCATCTTGCATGTCTGTTAGTGCTGCTATCCACTGCTCGCTGTCCTCGGGGATGTACTCGATTTCTTTCATAGAAGATTTGGATAAGGATGACAGCATATGTCCCGCATGTTCCTTGTTAGCACTTACCTCTGCAACAGGGAAGATATTATTTAACTTGGAATTGATTGAAGTTAGCATTGGACCGAGCAACGGTGCGGTGATGGCATCCAATGGCTTGGCATTGACATTAGGCGATGCAGAGCGGCGAGAGGATGGTATAACCTTGTTTAATGCAGCAGCAAAGTCACCTTTACCTAGTTTCAACTTACTTAAATCTAATGCTAACCTAAATGATGATGGATAAACTTGAGGATATGTTCGACGTAATGCAACAATAGCTGCTTCATTGCACAAGGCCTTGATGTCCGCACCGCAGTAACCAGCAGTAGACTCCACGATCCAATGCTTGACATCATCAGTTAACTTGGGATCCCAATTCTTAGTATGAATATCTAAAATAGCACTTCTAGCAGAGGCGGAAGGTAAGGGGAACATCAATTCACGATCAAATCGACCGGGTCGTCGCAGCGCAGGATCGATAGCATCTGGTCTATTCGTGGCACCAATAACTACAACTTGACCTCGAGCGTCTAAACCATCCATTAAAGCTAACAATGTTGATACTATTGAGGCATGAATTTGATCTTGTTTCACTGATCTAACAGGTGCTAACCCATCAATCTCATCAAAGAATATTATTGATGGTTGATATCTCTTAGCTTGCTCGAATAACAATCGCAACTGTCTCTCACCTTCACCTACCCACTTAGATAAACAATCGGCGCCTTTTCGCATAAAAAATGATACTTTTCTACCATTTTTATTACCCGAAACACTGTTTGCTAATGCACGAGCAGTCAAGGTTTTGCCTGTACCGGGTGGTCCAACAAACAAGACACCACGAGGTGGTTGTGAATCAAATTTTTCAAATACATCAGGATATAACAGTGGCAATATAACCATTTCTTTCAACGATGCCACGTGTTTATCTAAGCCACCAATTGCACTGAAACCAATTTTACTATCAACAGCAACAGGTGCAACATCAGCACGCATTAGATCCCTTTTTGATGCTTTATCCATAAGTGAGCCTCCCATATTACTTGCACTTTCATTGTTGATAGGTTGAATGGAGTTACGCTCATTAGCTAATCTATTGCTTTCATATTTACTAAAACCATCCTCATCACTCTCATTCATGTAAGATGATCGATTTGGTGATCTTTTAAATCGTGAGAATGAATTATTACCATTTTTAGATGTTGCACTAGATGATTCGCTTGAACTATCGTAGTGTTTACGATCACTAACACTGTAAGATGAACGACGGCGATGTTGCGAGCGGTGATTTTTATAACTATGGTGATTCCAATTAGATATTCTACCGCCAAAATGCATACGAGGTTGAGTATCTACATAGTTACGATCACTGCTTCGGGTAGATTCGCGCACATCGCGACTTTCTCTGTATGTTGCATTGGACCTTGCACAGCCAGCACCGTCACCACCTAGTGTCTTGACATTCAGTGTAGATATATCACGTTTCGTCATTTCTCTATTTCTGAAACTGTATTGCTTTGGCTGATCCTTTTCCTTCTCATCATCTTCGTCATTGGATGGTTCACTTTCATCGCTGTTATCTTTGTGATTATTGTCACTATTTCTACCATGTCTACTACTTCGATAATAATAATCGCGATTTTCTCTAGTTGATGTATTGGATCTAGCACAGCCAGCACCGTCACCACCTAATGTCTTCACATTCAGTGTTGATATGTCACGTTTCGTCATTTCTCTATTTCTAAAACTGTATTGCTTTGGCTGATCCTTTTCCTCATCATCTTCGTCATTGGATGGTTCACTTTCATCGCTATATTCTTTGCGACCATTGCCACTATTTCTACCATGTCTATTGGAACTTTTGCGATAATATGACTCGCCTCCTAGTGTCTTGACATTCAGTGTAGATATATCACGTTTCGTCATTTCTCTATTTCTGAAACTGTATTGCTTTGGCTGATCCTTTTCCTTCTCATCATCATCGTCATTAGATGGTTCACTATCGTCGCTACTTTCTTTTCTATTTCTATTATGTCTACTTGAACTTCTGTGATAATTACGATCGTCTCTTCTATCATCCAATGAAGTATTTTCATAGTTCGAATTACGACGACGATTATCTTGAGTCGAGTCATTTGAAGTTATTCCTAATAATTCTTGTTTCTTATGACGAGTTAGACGCACTCCTTCAATGTGATCGAATATCTGGCTCTCATCTTCAATTTTAACTTTTTTATTCTTTCTATTCTCTTCGTTTATTTCGTCTTCGTCTTCTGCTATTTCATGTCGACTACTACGAGTTTGTCTATTTTTATTATTTCTAGTATTTCTATTTTCTGTAATAATTATGAATTAGTGATTGTGCGAGAAAATTAATTGTTTGATAAGTTAAAAAGTATTCAACCTTCATCTGAATCAATCAGATCATCAATATCTGAATCGGGAACCTCGTAGTTAACATGCTTCAATCGTGATGATCTTATGCTGTGCAAGGTATCTGTGCCTTTGCGGTATGCATCAGTCTCATTCTCAAGGCTAACACGGCGTACTCGTGACATTGGTACTTAACCTTTGTATGATGAGGTACTTTGGCGACTTTCAAAATATTTTATTCAAAATTAAGCGGCCTCTCGATGTTAAGTTATGAGTTGTTTTTTATAAGTCAAGTCTAAAAGCTTGCCCAAGTCTGATCAAATAAATCTCCATCATCGGGTGTAATTACATAGTGAGAATTAGATATTTGATTATAATAATATTTCCCATGACGATCAATATCTCCGGAGAGTGATTAGGCTAATAGCATCGATATGGTCTCGTTTTTCTTCTTCCACTACACGCTATGTATCGTCTTCTCTTCTATGGTTAGGGTAGGGTAATAGGCCGGTTTTTGTTTCGATCTCCTCTCCGAGAGAGTCATACCCATCAGCACACCGCGGAGAGAGGTGTTTGACTGAAATTAGGAAGTGTTAATACTAGGGGTTAGTTAACTGTTTGACTAGCTGACTTGATTAACTGACTTGAAGAAGCAAAATGTCCCAACAAGTCTGGTTAGTAACGGTTCCCGTGAGTGCACATAGCGACGCGAAGGATGAATTCAAGAAAGTGCACGATGGTTCTGGTCACGGTAATGGTAAGTTCTATTTAAAACTTATAATATTAGCTTTTCGGTGCTTTTCTACTTCAAAAATATATAATTACTGCTGCAATAATCGATGTATTATTGAAGTGTTGTTCACTTCAGCCTTATCACAACAACATCCTCTTTCCTTGAACTTTCGAATGATAACATTCTACTTTCCATCAGTTTATTTTATACTTATTTGTTATCCCTATTTCTTAAGGTGCATTTCATAACTTTCGAATGCCAACAACATTGAAGGTAGGAACATTAGATTCATTGATGCAATTAACAGATGATTTAGTTAAAATAAGTGTTAATGTACAAAATGTAGTTCATAAAATTGAACGCCAATACTTAGAAATTGCTGGAGCAAATGCTAAGCGATTATTAATTAATTCAAAATTTACACCAGAAAAATATTTTGATGATTTTGAATGGGATGAAGCCCGTTATGGTACTACTGGTGAGGATAAGACATTGGCATCAATAGTAGCTAGTATTCAAGGGGTTGCATCAAAAGCGGATGAAGAATTGAAAAAAGTGGCAGCAATATATAGCGAAAAGAATTTAACATTACAAGCATTACAGCGTAGGAAAGTTATCAATATTATGACTAGTGATTTCGAAGATTTTCTTACTCCTAAAATAGTATCGGAGTTAGAAATACATAATACTGACATACTTACTACATTCATGGTCGTATTCCCTAAGCAATTAGAGCAAGAATTCCTTAAAACATATGAAAGTATTGGTGGTAATATTGCATGCTATGGTGAAGCAAAAAGTGATCGAAATGGTCCATCCACCGGTAGAGATAGTGAAAAAGGCAGTCCAGTTGTCCCTGGAAGTGCATGTAAAGTTATTGAAAGAGAAGATGCTTGTTTATATTCAGTTGTAGCACTTAAAGGGCACTTCACCGGTGGATACTACGACGCATCTAAAAACTTCATCGCTGGTGTATTTACCGATTATATTGAACCATTAAAAGCAGCATTCCGTGAAAAACGTTTTGTTGTTAGAGATTGGTCATATAATGTCGAGAAATCTGGTGAAATTGATGGTTTAATCGGTAAGGCTGAAGTTGCATTAAAGTCTTCACATAATGTAACCTGTGAGTGGTGCATGGCACATTTTGGTGAAGTATTCTCTGGTTGGGTTCATTTGAAAGTCATTGGAGCATTTGCCGAGTCCATCTTACGGTACGGATTGCCTCTGTCTATAGCATCACTATTCATTCTACCAGATCCAAAGAGAGAAAAAACTTTAAAAAATAATTTAATCAAAATTATTCAAAAATTACATCCTGAATTACGTGTTGTGGCATTGCAAGAGGGCGAAGAAGAAGAAGAAGACGACAACAACCTGCCATTCGTATGCCAATCATTCCCTTTGATAGGTGTAAGTACTGGTAAATAATTTCTAGAAAATTTGAAAAAATATTTTTTGTACTAATACTAACCAAATAACATATTTCTCTACTGACTCGCATACTTACTACCTCGTTAACACAGTTGTGTCTGGATATATGCTGCAATTTCAATGTGGCCACCATCGTGGTATTTCTTTGCTAATGGTTCAATGATACTATTCCAACCACCTTGAACGTGACCAAGTGCAACGGCATCCATCAGATGCGCTGCTTGATCAAGCGATATTTGGGCTGGTGAGATGCCCTTCTCTGCAATATCTTTCTCTCTGGGATCTGAAGACCTAGTAAAGTAATAACATCGAGTGAGTAAGTGAGTAAGAGTGTAAGTGAGTGAGTAATGTGTTATATACCTAACAAAATGCATTTCCCCTAATTTTTCCATCGACGAGAATCCCGCTAATTTAACAGTTGATTCTAATTGAGTTAACGTTGATGCACAGGTCCAAACTGGCATACGCATTGATGCTCTAGCTGCATGTGATGCTTCTTTCTCATTACCTGGAATTCGAGATAGTAAATCAGCATGAAAACTAATTGGATGACCATATCCATAGAACTTATCCACGCCCATTTCACATGTTATTAAGGCGCTAGTGCTGTTGTTCTTGAGGAACATGTTGTTGGCTAATCTTTGATATACATCAGGGAAATTACCAAATTTATTTAATAAAAATCTATCGAGTGCAAGACGCTTATCAACAGCTGTTTCAACAGGGAATTTTCCTTTGAATTTTTCTAAAAACATCTGGTAATCCTTATTATTGTATGTTTTTTCATTATTATCTTTATTGTATATGTCTACTGCCTCTTGAGCTGCAGGATGCTTTTCATTGTCCATTTCGATAACCATCTTATAACAATAATCAATGGTATTAAGAGACTCTAAGCTGAGGCCAACCTGGTTAGTACTAACTATTTGCAATTCCATGTCTTCTTTTTGGGTGGGCCATCTCATATAGCCAATAATTCGGTCATTTTTAGTTGATTTTGCAATTGGTATAATGAAAGGATTGATATTCTTGTCCTTTTTATACTTACTAAACTCGTTTCTTCCATCCAATCCGAGCAGAGTGTATGACCCACTCGTTTGAAGTAGTGACAGTAACCTTTGTACATTCGCTTTGTTTGTTTTAGCTATTTTCGCATCGTTTATCATATAGTCGACTAAATGCTTACATAACTCCCCAGAAGCTCGACTCATTTTATTTTAACTAGTAATTCTATAGCAAAATACAACAAGCACTGCTTACTTTCAGAACGAGTCTATAAATCAGTCCCGTTGCTCTCAGAAAGTACCTTCTTCTCGAAGAAATTCTCTCTCTCTTTTTTTTTCTTGAGGAAGCTAAGAGGGTGTGGACCAAATTCGAGACAATTACATACAAATATACCGATTTACACCTATACTACACCGACACGTCCATTATACTGTCCTTGAACTCGTCCTTGCTTTCCTTAAAGTCATCCTTACTTTCTTCTCTATGTATATTCTTACCAAGGGATGTATTAATCAGTGAAATAAATTGATCCAATGAAACATTGCCATCCGTGTCCCTGTTATCAATCCTCATCATTGACGTCAACACATTTTCATTCATATCCTCCCCTAACACCTTCCTTAACTTGGCACTATTTATAAATCCCTCATCGTTATAGTCTAACTTATGAAACACAACTAATATACGGTTATAATCAATATTAACACGACCTAACATAGCAGCCGCAACATACTCAGTATAATTCAACCCATCACAGTGTCCATGTGATCGCTCAATAGCAATGATGTTGAAGATATTACTCATACTCACGGCTTCTGTCTCAACAAGAGTTCCTTGAACAAAAGCATTCTGAAAATCTTTAAGTAATATCACCCCATAATTTGTTTTATCTATAAATAAAAATTCATTACGAAACTTGAGTACGTCATCGCGGCTTAAGCTGTTGGCAATCAATTGATAAACCAACTTACAAAGCGGATGAGCAAGTATAAATGTAGAAAGACTAGCAATTATTTCATCTGCTTGATTTTTATCAAATGGTTCAACAATTCCATAGGCACTTATTCCCATGGCAACTTCAAGAGGATTCAGAGTTGTAACGTTACTCAACAGCGAACCTATTCCACTTATCGAGGATGCGCCGCTGTATTGCGGCAATGAGTTATTACTGATGAAAGGATGCGCAAGAGCTGCCTCCGTTGACATGCGTAGACTTGGATCCTTCACTAGTAAACGACGCATAAAATCCATACATTTAGCAGATATATGACGAAATTTCTTATCAGGAAAGACTGGCTCTTGCTTCAACGTAGCTTCGTAGACATCTTCAACTGTTTTACCAAAAAATGGTGGTGAACCAGAGAGTAACATATAACACAAGACACCTAAGGACCATATATCACACCTGTAGTCATATCCACCGCTGAGTACCTCGGGAGCAATATAGTAACAAGATCCCACACGTTGCGACAACCTTTCAGACTTTTCAACGTGTTTTGATAACCCAAAATCAATAAGAACTAATGGTGATGATGCACTTTTTGTTTCAAATAAAAAATTTTCTAATTTTAAATCACGATGAACAATACCCTTCGAGTGTAGGTAATGCACCGCACTTATCATATCCCGCATCAACTTGCTAGCGCGATCCTCACGGAATACAAAACCTTGTGATTTACCGCTGTTAAGTAACTCTAATAATTCTCCGCCACGACACAAGTCAGTAACGAGGTAAACGGATCTCTTACCAAAGTATACATCCTTTAATTTGATTATATTTGGATGATCAATTTCTTTAAGTATTGATATTTCCGTGTGTAGTTTTCGCAAGTAATATGACGTTACTTTATCTACATTCATGACTTTAACGGCGCTTTCATCACCGGTAATACGATGAGTTGCTAGATACACTGATCCGTATGAACCTTTTCCTAACTTATTTGTTCCATGAATTTCATAATGATCCGCGCAACTAACACCATCGAAATATTCAGATACATAATTACTAGATAATTCTGATAATTTAATACTTCTCCAAGAGGCATATAATAATTTTTGATGAACTGACGAGATAACAGAAGGGATCATTGATTCCATTACACGATAGTATATACAAGCTGAATGATAATTAAGCATTGCATCAAATTTGAATCCTTCGTTATATTGTTCTTCTGCTAATGCAAGAACTTCGTCAGCTTCCGCAATAATAATCTCGTGTGATTGATAAACATGTGATTTCGATGGACCATGATAATCAGGTAATCCTGATGATGGAAGCCCCAAGTCATGACATAACTTGACTCGAACTAAACGAAAAGTCTCTAGGCAAGACGATGCATCATGATCCAGATCTGTATTCAAAACATTTAGCAGCTTGAAACCATGATTAATACAAGCAACACCAATACGTTTAAAAGAAAATGATGATTGTAAACTTGCCGCTTTTTGTGCATGTTGAATATTTTTTTGTGCCTCACTTAAAAATGGATAGATACATCGAAGAGATGTGGGAATCTCAGCAGTGAATAGCTCCCTACTGGTCTCCGCACCCATTTTTT
>JACCDO011590062.1_pt1 | contig 18403 bp, 24 predicted proteins | sample 7446101 | NCBI WGS metagenome assembly JACCDO01 (sample SAMN15323440, study PRJNA562643) | freshwater metagenome | isolation source: river surface water | place: USA:Blue River Watershed | collected 2017-08-16 | reverse complement strand
TAAAACAGATATTGCAAATCAACAAATTTTAAACTTATATAAAGTAGGTGTTGGTACTTCTTTACCAAAAGCGATGTTAGATGTTAATGATTCTGGTATAGGTGATATTATAAAAGTAATTAATGAAATGGCAAATGAAATGTATTTAATAAACACAAATTTTTCTAAATTTATAAATGCAAGCGATGATTCAGAATTTGTTAATTTAGTTAAAGATAATTTTATAGATCCTTCAACTAATAAACAGTTAGAACAAAATCCAGAAAAATATATTGTAATGTCAAAAATAAATAAAGATTTAGATGATGATAATTTTTCATATATTTATCATTATATATATCAGCAATGGAATGGTCAATTATTAAAAAATGTTAACGATCCTAATAATCAAAAAGCAATAGATAACATTCTAAATTTAGCATTTCCTTTAGCCTTTTACAGAAATATGTTTTTTAATAATGGATTTGCAAATTTTACATACAATTTTACATTTGGAATGAGACAACAATTAAATAGATATTTTATTCTTAACGACAGTGTGTATAATATTGGTATGGGTGTTAATTTACAAAATCTAAATATACAATATAGTACAAATAAAAATCTACAATATTTTTTTAATTATCTCTCTGCGTATTCATTATATCTTCAAGATGTTGTAAGTCGTTTGCAGGAGTTATCTTCAAATGACATTATAAATTATCAAAAATTTCAAAACACAATGAAGATTGAATTACAAAATTTTCCAATTCAAACATTGAAACAATATAAAATTGATTTGAAAAATATTAAGGGTTTAATTGTAAGTGATTGTGATTTTTATACTTTGTCTATTTCAAATTCTCAAAAATATACAGATATAAAAGATGTTAATTTGAAAAATAAATTGTACATGTTTTCAATAAGTGTAAATACATATTATCCAATATTAAATAAAGGTGATTATGGAATGGTCCATTTTGAAGATGCATATGATGACTTTTTCTCTCTTTTTTATTGTGCGGATATAAACACTAATGATACAATTACTTTATATTCTTTTGAACTTCAAATTAATAAGATAATTCCTCCAAGTTTTAGTTTGCGTGGAGATAGTAAAATAAATGGCGATCTATATATGAATGACGCCAATGATAATAATTATGTTTTGATAGACACAGAAAATAAATTTTTAGGAGTAAATACAAAAGAAATATTTGTTAATTATTCAAATACATATTCAACTACTACCAATGGTTCTCTTACAAAACAAAATATGGTTGTAAAAAGTAAAAAATACCCAGTAATAGTTTCTGAAAGAATAAATGAAAAAACTGATCCAAGTTTTAATAATTATCAATATTTTAAGAATTTTTCATCTTCAACATTAAGACGTACTAGTAATTTGTATGGATTTGATGATATGTTGGAAAATTCTAAAAAATATACAACAAAATCAATAGATAATCTTCCTAATGCTTTCGGTCCTGATAAAAATGGAAATTATATTAATAGATATCATTATGGTGCAGATTTAAGTTTTGAAATAAAAAGTAAAGAAAATGTTATAAGAGAAGTTGGAGATATAAATATTGGAATTGAAAGTATTATTACACGTGAAGATGGAATGGAGGAATTAAAAGGATGTTTTTCTGTTACAATGGTTGACACTGATCCGGTTAGTAATGATGCAGTTGAAAGGTCCATATTATTTGTTGAAAATAATAGTACATTACATGTTAATAAAATAAAATTAGGTGGTAATTCGTTAGAAGTTGACGGAGATGGTAATTTATTATTTAATGGTAAGAAAGTAATGTTAGAACAATAAATTTTAAAAATTTAAATTTTTAAAATTTTTAGTTTTGTATTATTACGCAAAAATATTCTATTGGAAAACTAATAAAATTCAAACTATAAAGTCTTGTCAGATTTATAATTTTAAAACCAAATTCTTTTAAAGTATCATCTATATGGTTTAAATAAACAGGTTTTCCAAAAATATATTTTTGAATATAAGAGAATGGATGATATATATATCTAGAATAGTTTGTTATAATGATATTAATTAAGATAATATATCCGTCTTCTTTTAAAAATTTTTTTCCTTTTTCAAGAAATTCTTGAATTGAATTTTCATTTTTTGAAAGTAAATCATAAAATATTATAAAATCAAATTTATCTTTCAATTCGTTTTTAAAAAAATCTGAATAAGAATAATTCTGAATTTTAATTTGTTTTTCTTTTAAAATATTAGTCGAAAAAGATTCTGCATTATTTTTATCAATATTAAGTATATAACTTGATTTTTTAAGTTTATTGTATAATATATCATTGTTGTATATCAAATTTTTATTTATCATTTTTATTCCTTGATGGTAATTTATTTATTTAAATAAATTTAAAATTAACTTTAAATAATTAATTTTAAATTCTATTCTATATCATAGTATAATTTATATTTTTATAAAAAATATAAATTATATTTTATATATTCTAATATAAAAATGGAAGTAAATAAGAATATAAACATATTTGAAATACCTTTATATTATATTAATTTTAATAGAAATAATGAAATAGAATCTGAATTAAAGAATATTGGTTTTAAAAATATTAATTTTTTTCAAGCTGTAGATGGTCGTAAACTAGATATAAAAAAATTGCGAGATGATGGTATAATAACAATAAGGTCTTATAATGATTTATTAAATGAAAGAGAACAAAGGTCTGGTTTATCAAGTTTAGGAGCAGTGGGTTGCACCTTAAGTCATTATTTTTTATGGAAAAAATGTTTAGAAAATAATTTTGATTATATAATTATAGTTGAAAATGATGTTGATCTAAAAAAAATTACAGATAAAGAGTTGGATGATATACAAAAAATTTTATCAAAACCAGCAAGTGGTTTTGTATCAACTATAATAAATAAAGATAATAAAATTTATGATTTAATTGGTTTGCAATTTAATATTTTTTCTAAAGATTTATGTAAAATATTGATAAAGGATGCACTACCTATTGATGTACAAACAGATCATTATATTGCTCATTTGAAAACATTAAATAATATAAATGTGGAAGGTTTTAATTTATTTGGACAAAAAAAACATAAAAGTTCTATTCAGGATGGTTGTTTTAAATGTAATCTTCCAAGAAATAATAGTTTTTATATTATAATTTTTATAATATTTTTCTTAATTGTAATAGGTCTTATATTATATTTTTGTAAATATCTTAAATGTAAAAATAATTGTAAAATTTAGATTTTTAAATTTAAAAATTTAAAAATTTAATCGTCATCTTTTATATCAGCATCCATAATAGCATTACCATCTTCATACTCAAATTGTTCAGTTGTAAAATCTAATGTAATTGTCTTATCTTTGAGTTTTTTTGCCCAAAAATGATCATTTTGAAAAAAATCTTCTACGAATTCATCAACAACTTGAGACATTGTAATATTATCTCCGTCATTTCTAATCATATCAAAAATAAATTCTCTTAAAAGATTTTCGTCAGCCATATCTAATGGATTTCTAATAACTTCTTTAAAAACTTGAAAATCATTTGATTCATCATCATCTCCTGTTATTAAAATTTGCTTACTTGTTACATTTTCCAATAAATAGTGATATACTATTAACCATAAATGATAATTATTATTTGCTATAAATATAAGTTGATTTAAATTAATTTTGTAATAGTTATTAAAAGATGGGTCACAATGTAATCTGTAAAAATATTTTTTATCATCAGTATTTTTAGCTTTGCTTTTTACTGTATAAATAAACATATTTATAAGATCATCCGATGACATTTTTAAGAGAGAAGACATGTTTTAATTATATAATAATTATTTTTAATTTAATAAAAAAAGTTTAACTTACACCTGCTAAAAATTCTGGAGGATATTTAATCGGTGCCTTTAATGCGGCTCCTATAGAAAAAGAACCAAAATTTTCAGTATATCTTTCTTTAAGAGTTGGATTATATTTTTTATATTTCATTTCTAATTCTTTATTAATTTTGTTTTGCCAATAGTTTTCTTTTATATTTTCATATTTGTAATAGTTTTCTATTGTGGTATAATTATTTTGTAAACCTTTCATTTTTATTATAAAAACACATTTTTTATTTTTTCTTTTTCCCTTTTTAATAAAAATGATTAAAGAATCAACTATAGAATTTAATTTAGATATAGCAATACATGTTCTAATATTGTTTACATTCTTAACAATATTCTTTTTTACATATATTTCTAAACTGGAAAAAGAAAATTTAGATAATATAACATCTGATATGATAACAAAAAATACCAAAAATTTGTTAGATAATATTAATCTATATTCTAAAGAGTATAAATATAATGTCGATTGGAAGGCTATAAATAATAAAGCAAATGAATTGTTGGCAGTACAAGATAAAACACAACAAAATATAAATAATAATAATGATTTATTATTAAGAAATAGTATAATTACAATAATTGTATTATTTTTTATAATTACAATTGTTATATTATATATTAAATTTGTGTTAAAAATAAATATAAATATATCTCATATTTTGATTATGAATTTGATTATCTTTTCATTAACAGGGCTTATAGAATTTTTATTTTTTACTTTTGTTGCATCTAAATATATTCCTGTTACACCAGACACAGTATCAAATACTGTATTAGATAGAATAAAATATAATATAAATGATAAAAATGAAAATGAAAATTAAATAATTTTATATTTAAATTTAATATAAAATTAAATGATTGATACAAATATTGGTAATCCTACAGTAATGTACGAAAATTTAATATCATTTTTCAATAATTTTGGTTATGATACAAAAGATATATTTACCGGAGAAATTGATATGGATTCTTTGAAATATCAAAAAAGATATACACAAAAATATGACGACCTTATTAGGTTTTATTATAAAAATATTTTAAAAAGACCTTTGACACAGACAGATTATTTGATTATTTCCCAAGGTAGTTTAGGATCTTATTATTCTGTTATATGGGCAATGAATAAATTATTAAATAAAAACGAATATGATAAGTTGAAAATATTTCAATTAAATAAACCTCCGACTTATGATATTTATTCTCATGTTACCCAGTTATTTTCAGAAACTGAATTTAAGATTGATTATAAAAAATATGAAAATATAAATTATAATGCAGATAATTGTGATATAAGTGTTATGATTTCTCCAAATAATCCTACAGGTGAAATAATTAATGAAAGAAAAGGTATGTTTCAAATAATAGATTCCGTATATGATATTCCACCTTTTACAAATACTTATACACCTCTTAATACTAAATATTCCGATAATGAAATTTATATCGAATCTTTTAGTAAATTAGGAGTAGCTAGTTATCGTCTAGGTTGGGCGGTGATAAATGATTCTATGATAGCCAGCAAAGCATGGGAATATAATAAACTACATAATTTGGGAATGATAACCCCTTCTTTTTATGCATCTAAAAATTTGGTTAACATATTTGCTAAAAATGAAAATTCTTTTGATATTTATTCAAAAATATCTTTTAATGTTTTGAAACAAAGAAGAAAAGAATTAACAAATTTGTTGTCTAAACATAATTTATACAATGAAAATTTTACAAAAACAATATATTCTCCATATATAATGGTACCTTTGAAAAGAGAAAAATTTGTATCTATGGGAATAGATACAAGAGATGGTAAAGATTTTTTTTATCCTAATTATTCTCGTATAAATTTAATGATGGGAACAGAAGATTATAAAAAAATGATTAAAGTATTAGAAACTAATTTAAGAGTTATATGATTTGTTATATGTTTATAACTGTGTTATATAGAATAAGTAAGAATATAAGATTAAGAATATAAGATTAAGAATATATAATTAAAATTGAATTTATAAAAAATATGTTGTAAACATAACATATTTACAAAACTATGTTAAAAGCTTTTTTATTATTGTCTTTTTTTGTTTCAAAAACTATGTCTAATAGTGTGTTTTCTCTAGGTAATTTTAAAGAAAAATTTCCTTATGGAAATAGTTATAGTTATTATATTTCAAATAGAAAATTAAGAGAATTAGACGCAACTGGAGGAGATTATAATAGATATTTATATGCTACTGGAGGAGATTATAATAGATATTTATATGCTACTGGAGGAGAATATAATGATAATAATGATAATAATGATAATAATGATAATGACGATGATATGTCACATAGCACTTCTATTATTACAAAACCTACTATACATATTTTAACTACTTCTCCAATTGATACCACTACTTCTCCAATTGATACTACAACTTCTCCAATTGATACCACTACTTCTCCAATTGATAACCGAATTATTTCAGGTTCTGGAAATCTTTTTGTTTCAACTTTTGCACCATTTTTTGTTATGTCAGCAATTGCTTACTTATTATGATTATATCTTTGATATAATCTTAAACTTAAAATTTTAAACTATTAATAAGTTTAAAATTATTTAAAAATTTTGATTATAATTATAATTAGGATGGAAAATGCCTCCTAAGGCAGCACCGACACCCTCTCCAATTTCTGGCGCTAAAGCAGCTGCAGCTACCGTATTATTACCATGTTTTATAGCTTCACCTGCAAATTGGTATCTTGCAATACTTGCTTTTGTAGCAAAATACATAAGAACTATTATACATACAAAAAATAAAATAAATACCATTATAACACCAAAACTCATTGATCCGGATGAATTTGAGCTAATATCTCTTAAATAACGATTTTTATTTAATTTAGAACTATCGGGTTTGTCAGCTTTATGAAAAGGCCATTTATTATTATTTTGTGCCCAAATAAAATATATATTCAATGTCAATAACAAAGAAATTAGAACAGCTATTATTATGTAATTATAATTTAAATATTTGAACATTTATTATATAATTTATATTTATAATTTAAAAATAATTTATATTTAAAAATTTAAATTTTTTTAATAAAAAATGGAAAATGAAATAGATCAAAATTTTCAGGAAGCTGTAAGAAATGTTAATAATCTAAATACTAGACCAACTGATGATGAACTTTTAAAATTATATGGATTATATAAACAATCTTTGTTTGGTGATAATAAAACTGATCAACCTGGATTTTTTAGTTTTAAAGATAATAAAAAATGGAATGCTTGGATGGAACATGCTGGTAAAAGCAAACAAAAAGCTAAAAAAGAGTATGTTTCTTATGCAAATGAAATTATCAATAAACAATCGTAAAAAAGAAATATTCAAATAAAATTGAAAATTAAATTTTATTTGCAAATATTTTTATATCTACAAAACCATTATGTCTTCCGAAAAGTTTAATGAACATGTTAACATTTATTTAAATAATAATGAAGTAAAGGAAAACATTTTAAAGGATTCAACTCCTTATGAAAAATATATTATATGTATGAATGAAACTTTACAAGTTAAAGTAACTGATCAAAATGAAAATATAAAAAAATTAGAAGATTCTATTAAAGAATTAGAAAATGAGGTTGATTCTTATGATACATCTAAAAGGTATACAAAAGGTTTGTTGAAAAATTTAGTAGAAATTGAAAAGATGACGCATGATATTTTACGGAATAAAGAAAAATGTATCAAAGATGTATTGGAACTTAAGAAAAAATGTTACGATACTAATAAGTTTTATTTAAGAATTTTTGAAGCTCTATTCGTTGTTCTTATTTCTTTATCTATAAATATGTACGCATTTGATTTAGAAGTTGCTTTTATGTTATTTTATTCTTTACTTATTTTCCCCGTACTTGAAATTTTTAATAATCAAATTATTATTTTAGATTTCGAAAATACAGATGTTAAAACTCAGAATGAAGAGTTAACTATAAAAATTAAAAAAATTAGAGATTCACAAGATTTTTTAAGCGAATATATTGATAATTTATAAAAAATTAAAAAGAATTTAAATTGAATTATTTATATTTAAAATAGAATATAAATATAATTATGGACTTTTCTAAATTATCAAAAGAAAAACTGTTACTGAAATGCGAAGAATTAGGTCTTGAAAAATATAAATCAAAAAATAAAACTCAATTGATAGAATTAATAAAATCAAATATCGAAAATTGTAATGAAGAGGATGAAGAGGATGAAGAGGATGAAGAGGATGAAGAGGATGAAGAGGATGAAGAGGATATAAGTTTTAAAGAAAAAGATATATTTATAATTAATGATGACTGTATGAAAATATTAGAAAAAATGGATGATAATAGTATTGATTGTGTTATCACAGACCCTCCATATTTTATTGATCAACTAGATAATAAATGGTCTTCTGATAGTATTAATTCTGATGTTAAAAATAGTCATATAAAACATTTACCAAAAGGTATGAAATTTGATAAGAATCAGGTCAAAAAGTTGTATGACTATTATCTTTCTTTGTCTAAAATATTATTTATGAAAATGAAACCAGGTGCATATTTTTTATCTTTTTCCTCTCCCAGATTATATCATGCAATTGCAATGAGTTGTGAAATTGCAGGTTTTGAAATAAGAGATATGATAAATTGGACATATACACAAAGCATGCCTAAAGGTATGTCAGTTACACATATTATAAATAAAATGAAAATTAGTGATGAAGAAAAAAGTAATTTGATAGATGAATATAAAGATTTTAAAACTCCTCAAATTAAATCTTGTTTTGAACCTATATGCGTTGCTATGAAACCTTTAGGAAAATTAACTTTTATTCAAAATGAATTACAATTTAAAACTGGATTATTAAATTTTTCTCAAAAAGTAGGTATTGACAATGATAGAGTTCCTGCAAATATTATAACAACAGAAGAATTTAATGAAGTATATGATAAAAATTTTCTTGTTTCAAAACCTTCAAAAAGTGAGAAAGGAAATTCTAATACTCATATAACTGTTAAACCTTTATCTCTTATAGAACATTTAATAAAATTATTTAGCAAAGAAAATTCTTTAATCGTTGATCCATTTTTAGGTAGTGGAACTACCGCTTTAGCATGTAAAAATACCAGTCGAAGATGCGTAGGAATTGAACTTAACGAAGAATATTATAATATAAGTATGAAAAGATGTCAATAATTTTTAAACGCAAATGTGTTTAAAAATTATATTTTTAAAGACGAAAAGAATTTAATATAATCATCTATTTGTTCTGTTGTAAATACAATTTCTTTATTTTTTATCATATTTTGTAATTTAGAAGCTAAAGGTATTTTTGTTAATGTGTCTATAAATATATATTCATCTCTATATTTTGATTGTATAGGTGGTTGTAAAATTAAATTTGCTTCTGTATTATCTGTTGAACCAGGATTTTTATGTCCTAATTGCCAAGTATCATTTGATGTTTCTATATAATCATGTAAAATAGTAGATTTTATTTTATCTATTTCTTTATCTTTATTTCCATTATATTTAAAATTTTTTCTCATTTTATGTTTATTAGACAAACAATATGGATAAACAATATATAATTTACCTTTTTCAATTCCGCTATTAGTTTTTATTCCCCATTGAGAATGTTTATTAAATAGCTGTATACTATCTTTTGTTATTATATTAAATTTTTCAACAAATTTGTCACATGAATCTCTACACCAATATTTATATCTATTTTGTAACATTGCAGATAAACATTTACCACTTCCGGATTTTATAGTTGGTGGTTTCAAGTTATGTTTTTTACAAAAATCTAAAAAATCAGATGGATAATCAAGAACAATATGTTTTATTGCGGATACATTAATTTTTTTATAATCTTTAGGATCTATATTTTCATTTGTATTTTCTAGTAATTCAACATCATTCATAATATTTTTATAAATTTTGTATTTATAAAAATCAATTTTGTTTAAAAAATATTTTATATTCTCATATATTCTTTTCATATACAAAATAATTTGTATGAGTAGGCATCATTGTAAATTCTGGTTCATTTAATATGTTATCATATAAATTTTCTTGTATCCAATTATATATTTCTTTTTTTGTTTTATTTTTATCATTAACTATATTCATAATATGTTCCTTAGAAAATAAATTATCTTCATGTTCTAAGTCTAACGTACAATCTTCTTTTAATTTGTTGCCACAATATTCACATTGTAAATAATTTTCTTTGTCTTTCCAATATTTATCTATTGTATGCTTATTGCATTCTAAATGATCATAACTATATCTAGCGTGATCTTTGAACATTAATATTAATTTTTTAATAGCTAATTCGTATGCCTTTTCTTCGTTTGTAAATACTTCTTCTATATCAGCTCCACTATCAGCTCTTTTATAATCATCGTAATGATAACAGTAGTATACTATATAAATTTTCATGTTAATTTATAATAACATTTAAATTTTGATATTTCAATTTATAATTTGCTTATCTCATATAAAGATTTTCTTAGATTTAGAATAAAATAATATTCATCTGTTATGTTTTCTATTTCTAATTTATTTTTTAATGTATAATCTAAATTATAATTTAAATTATATTCTAATTCATATTCCAAATGATAAATGAAACTTTCAAAATTTAATTTATGTAAATGATCACACAAAGGCTTTAACTCATCTCTATGAATTTCTAAGAAATTTTTATTATATTTTTTACACCAGCTTACAAAGTTATTATAATCAATTAACATAATTAAACTTACTATATAATATGAATTATTATTGTATTCATCTTTTATACTTTCTATAGCTTTATATTCTATATTATGAAGTGCTAAAAATTTTTTAGCCTGAAAGATGTTATGTATAATTTCATTTTTTATAAATAAATCAGTTGTGTTACAAAAATTTTTAAAATTTCTTATAGGTATTAGAAAATAAGAGCATAACATAGAATTAATAATTTTTGACCATGTTTCCGAATAAGCTTCGAAAATTTTAATAGACGATAATCCAAAACAAGATTTTTTTCTAGGAAATATTTTACAAGAAGCATCTAAATTAAAAACATGGAAAAGTTCATGTATAAATACTTTAATTATTTCTTCTTTTCTAAATATAGTTATATTAGATATTATTTTACAAGATTTTGTAAAACCGCTAAATGTTATATTTTTTTTTGATTTAATAAATTTTTTTAATGAAGTTAAATATAGGTATATATTTAATGTTTTAGCATATTTCGTATCTATATAAGACAGAATTGTATATAAATAAAACAACATTAAATATACAATTTCATCATATTCCTTTATAATAAATTCTTTAGTTATAAAAAATATATTAATCTTATGATTTAAAATATTATAATTATATTTTATACAATATTTAGAATTTTTTTTTATATAAGTGCGTATAATTAAAGGTATATGATTAAAATTTTTAGGTTTTGGTATCATATCATAATTTGTAATTTCCTGAAATAAATTGTGTTTTATATTTATATTTCTAATATTTAATTCTGAATTTTTAAATAAATCAAAAAAAGTTTTATATAATTCCATAGTATCTACATTGGGATCATTATTTATTTTTATGTCTTTACTTGATAACATATTATATTTTTCATAGTTTGATAATAATTCTTTACTTACAGAAGATAATTTGAACATATTTATATTTAAAAATATTTTAAAATCTTAACTTAAAAATTAATTATATAAAATAAATATTTTATATAATGATTGAAATTGAACAAAGTCAAAATTTAGAAAAAGATTTACATCCATGTCAATATTGTGGTAAAACATGTAAAGGAAAACAATGTAAAGAGTGTCATTTAAAAATGATAAAAAATAGACAAGGTAATTGTGTAGATTGTAATATCTTATTTTTAGCTGTTAGATTAGACGGTACAAAAAAAAAGAGATGTTTAGAATGTCAAAATAATTATAATAATAAATATATCTCTAAATGTTATTTATGTGGTAATGATTATCACGCATTTCTTGAAGATGGAAGAGTTTTTGATAAATGTTATGATTGCTATAAAAAATCTATTTTAGAGTGTATTATATGTAAAGAAAAGACTATTAATAATTATACCTATTGTAAAACATGTTATAATGAACATAAAAATAAATTATATTTATTATCTTTAAATGATGATAAGAAAAGTTATGATAGCGATACCACACATTCAAGTATAAGTAGTAAATCTCCTATTAAAATTAGGGTATTACATTTGTGTAAAAATAAAGATTGTAAAAATAGAACTTTAAATGAATATTGTAAAAGTTGTCATGAAAAATAAAATTTATAATATAAAATATATCATAAATTTAATTATATCTTATTTATCTTTACTTCTTGCTAACTTTTTTCTTCTCAGGTTTCTTTTCTTCCTTTTTTTCAACTTTTTTATCCTCTTTCTTAGTAGCTTTCTTTGCCTTAGGCTTTACCACTACCTCCTCCTCCTCCTCAACTTGCAATCCTTCATTTTCAATATGAGCTTCTTCATCCTTAGATTCCTCTTGGATAGAGGCTAATCCTGTCTTTTCAATTTCGTATCTTTTCTTATCATTTGAAGCCTTATCCTCGTATTTTGCAGAAGATTTTGTACCCTTAATTTTTCTCCATCTCTCTCCTAATTCTACAAGGATATCTTTGCTCTTAAGATCAGGTTTTTCCTTCTTTACCTTTTCTCTTTCATCTTCGCAAAAGAACATATATGCATTCTTTGGCATTTTTGGCTTATTTTCATTCTTCTTTTTGGATTTTGTAGTATTCTCAGGAGGAACATAAGATTCCAATTCAGAATTATATCTTTCCTTATCTTTCAATACCATTTGTTGGTATCTTTCCATAAGGCTTTCATCCAACTTTGCAGTATTCCATCTAACAGCTAATTCCTTAAAAATGGATTTGCTATCAATATCAGGATTTTCTTCTTTAATCTTAAGTCTTTCTTCGTTGCAGAAAATGTTGTAAGCATTCAATCCCTTCTTTGGCGCATTTTTGTCTTTCTTTACTTTTTGGTTAAATAGTTTGTTGAATTGTTTTTGGGTGTCTTTGCTATTCCATAATTCAAGCAAATCAGTGTTTGTTGAATTGTTCTCGAGGAATTTAGTAACGAAATTTTTAACTTCTTTCTGTGTCATATCTTGCATTTGTAAAAGATAATAATAAAAAAAATCAATTTTTTTTCTTTGGAAAAGTTTTTTATTTTTTTATTTACAAATAAATGATAAAATATATATAAAGACATATTAAGATACAAATATATAAGGAAAAACTATCTTATAATAAATAAATGTTACAATACAGAAATATTAATGATTTATTGATATTATCTACATTACCTCATTATTTTGCTTTGTACTATACTTACAACAAAGATATATATCATTCCGCTATCATAATAGCCGCATCTTCTAGTTCTATTTTATGGCATCAAGAGTATGAAAGAAATTTTTACTTATATACAATTGATCACATTTTTGCAGGAGCACTTTCTGGTTATGAAATATATGCAAATTTTAACACGGAAAATAATATAAATATAATAAGTGCAAATTTATTAGTTTTTTTTACGCATAAAATATTTGAGATATTGGAAAAATATAATTTTGTTGACTATTCTACAGGACATTCAATTTTTCATGTAGCTTCTGCGTTAAAAACAATACTTGTTGCGAATATCTAATTTTGAAAATTTTATTTTCTTTAAATAAAATTTTTTTAAATATAAAATATGAGTTGTAAAAAATCTGAAGCAAATAAATATATTAACAGACCAGGACCTCCTTATCCAGCTCAAGATTGTAAAGATTTAGAAAAGAAAGGTAATGATGGTTTGAGATATATATCTACACCTGATAAAAATGGGATATATAGATGGAAAAAAATGGAAAAGCAAGATAAGAAATCGTCTAAGAAATCAAGTAAGAAATCAGTTAGAAAGTCAGCTAGAAAGTCAGCTAGAAAGTCAAAAAAATCAGCTAGAAAGTCAAGTAAGAAATCAAGTAAGAAATCAAGTAAGAAATCAAGTAAGAAATCAAGTAAGAAATCAAGTAAGAAATCAAGTAAGAAATCAAGTAAGAAATCAAGTAAGAAATCAGCTAGAAAGTCAAAAAAATCAGCTAGAAAGTCAAAAAAATCAAGTAAGAAATCAGCTAGAAAGTCAAAAAAATCAGCTAGAAAGTCAAAAAAATCAGCTAGAAAGTCAAAAAAATCAGCTAGAAAGTCAAAAAAATCAAGTAAGAAATCAGCTAGAAAGTCAAAAAAATCAAGTAAGAAATCAGCTAGAAAGTTAAGTAAGAAATCAAAAAATAAATCAAAAAATAAATCAAAAATCTAAACTTCCGACTTTTAAATTGATCAATATAAAAAAATAATTAAAATTTATAAAAATGAATTTAACAAATGAAATAGACTATACAAATGATGATATAAATGATATTTGCGATGAATATATGTATGAACTAATTTATCAGTATGTTAAAAAAAATATAGAAAACATAAAAACTACTTATAACTTTGAAATAACAGATTTTAGATTTGAAGAATTAACTGTTTGTATGAAATTTCATATTAAATCTGTATTAAATCAACCTCAAAGTGAACAATTAATGTTTGGATGTTTTATAACAGATTATGAAGAAGCAGATGTTCTTAAACATATTTTTTGGCATGAATTTGATAATTGTAATCCTAAAACAATAACAAATTTTTTGTTTGCATTTAGAACATGTTATTCTTATTCTAAAATTTTAGATCAAATTGTAGACAAAAAAGATCTAAAAAAAGAAGAAAAAACAGCGGTGGCTTTAATAAAATTTTGTAAACAAGAAAAAATTGAAAAATGCTGTGTTTGTTATGAGTTTAATACTGTAAAAACAGTTTGTAATCATAATTTATGTAGAGTATGTTTTCAAAATATTAAAATTATTTATAACGAAGAAGATAATATTAAATATAAAGAATGTCCTATGTGCAGAAATTGTTTATTATATTAATATAAATATATACTATAATTTTTAAACATAACTATTTGTTTAAAAATATTTTATTCATTTCTGTAATAATGATATCCGTCTTTTTCTTGAATAAAATCATATCTTTCATAAAATCTTGTATTATTTTCATTTGTAGCTTTTAATTTTATAAACCAATTGTTATAATTACACAAATCAATGATCTTTTTTAATAGTAAACCACCGTATCCTTTTTGTTTACTGCAAAAATATAAAATATTTATTCCAACAATTTTATCGGAATTATTATCATCGTCGTCTTCAACATCAAAATCGCTTTTAAAATTAAAGCTTATAGCAGCTAAAGCATATAATTCTTTGTTAACATATAAAGAAAAATAGTCATCATAAAAAGCTAAAAAATCAGCAAAAGAAGTAGAATCTCTACAAAATTTTATTTTAGGATCTTTGATATATTTATGTATTTTTTCTATACTATTTTTGTCCTTTTTCATAAATTTTTTTAATTGTTTATTTATATCTTCATCCAATTCTTCCAAAACATATTCATTTGAAATAATATATTTGTATTCCATTTCTTTTTATAAAAAATAAAAAATCTTTTTATATAAATTCTGAAAACTAAATTTTGAAAACTAAAAAATTAAATTGATTTATCTTTTCGAAAAAATTTAAAGAAAGAAATGTCTTTAAATTCTATTAGATATAATCATCAAACATTAGATAATATAGACGAAGTCTACAAAAAGAAAAGTTTACATATTGCATTGGAATATGCAGATCTTAATAAAGATTGGGAGACTTTTAAGATATTATATCGACTTGCACCTGATGTATTATTAAATCATTTGAATAATACAAAATTTATTTTTGAATATAATTATTTAGATCTTGAAGAACAAGAAAGAAATAATCTGTTTTTAATCTAGACTAACTTAAAAATATTTTAAATTGAATTATAAAATTATATATTATAAATTTTGTAATATATAATTATACATATATATCAATGTTTGAAAAATTTTATAAATATTTTTTATATACATCTTTATATCACCAAATTAAAGATTTAGAAATTCGTAATTATTTTTACGAATTTACAAAAAATAAATATCAAAGATGGGATGTGGTTATTTTTAATAAACTTTTTCAAGTTATAAATAAAAGGTATATTGATATTGAAAAAACTATTTCAAATTTTAGTTATATTTCTTATCCTGAAATACTTATTTTATTTATCAAAGATGATTATATGTTGGCAATTTTAGAAAAATACAAGAAGAATAAAAAATATAAAAACAATTACGAATTTATATATAATAAAATACATTTAATGTATCCTGAAAGATTTTAATTTTATATATTTATAAATATATAAAATCAACCATTTTCGAACCTAATTTTTAATTTTTCTAAGTATTGTTATAATAGTATATTCAACCATTTTATTTGTATCTATATTTTTATATATATTATATTTAATATTATTCTCGATTACAAAATCAAAATAATATTTTTTTATAGAGACTAAAATACTGCTATAATCATCTTCGTCATCATCTGTTTCCTCAAGGAAATAAATGTAATATAATAATTTTTTATAATCAATATCTTCAATTTTATCTAATAAATACAAAGCAAACAAGTCGAAGATTTTTTCAATATCTTCATCCTTATTTTCAACCTTATTTTCGTAATTTGATTGTGTTTTTGATACAAAAGTTCGTGCTGGTTCAACAACATTATTTTCAAAAGTTTGCATCCATTCTTTAACAGCTGATTTATTTTTAATATTAAAAATCCATCCAGCCCCAATTTTTAAATTGCTATTCCATTTACCACCTAATTCTTTTATCTTATCTTTATATTTTTTTGTATCATCACCTTGCAACACAAAAGAATTTTCAGAATAATCTTCAATTTTAATTGACAACATATTGGTAAATTATAATATAAATTTATATTATAATTAAAATATAAAATCAATTTTTTATTCAATCCATAATTAAACTATTAAAATACTCTTCACAACTTTCATTTGAATAACAAGTCTCTAATAAAAAGTCATTATTACCTGTCCAATAAATTAATAATTCTGTAAATTTTTCGAAAGCAACTTGAGCATTTTTAGTATCATTGTATTCACTTAATATATCCATTATTTGATTACGAACATGTTCTTTGTCTTCTTCGGTATATTCATACCAAAAATCATTAAAATACTGCAAAATTATGTCGTTAAATCCTTTATCAAATGTTTTAGTAACCTTTTGTTTTAATGGTTTAAATTCTTTTGCATTTATATTAAATGTATTTTTTGGTGTATCTTTTTGTATATCTGTGCTTATATCTTTACTAATATCTGTGCTTATATCTGTGTTAATATCAACACTTTTTTTAATTTCTTCTACTAATTTTGGATCTGTATTTAATAATTCTTCCCAGGTTGTTTCATATGGTCTTTTACCCATCCCTATTAATATTTCAATTAATTTTCTTCTATACTTTTCATTTGGATCATTTATATTTGCTATTCTATCTCTTCTTTCTAATTCTCTTTCTAAAAGAGGTCTAGTATCTTCATAAGGTATATCAATAGGACTTAATTTTAAATTAAATGTATCTTTTTCTATATAAGTTGACATTTTGGATGGTCCCGTAAGTAATAAAACTTTATAAGATATCTCATCACCGTTTTTATATACATTAACAATTTTTCCATATTCATCTGAATAGGTATCGTTATTTATTATAACTATATCATTTACAATATAATCTATTACTAAATCATGAATATTGTTAATAATTTTTGACAATATATTATAAACTATACCATACCCTACGCCTACAACAGTATTTGTATCTAACAAATATTCTGTTATAGCTATAAAACAAAATAGTTGATTTTGGACTTTTTTGTTATCTTTTTCCATAAAGAAATTTACAAATAAACTTCCAATTTTTCTTATATTTTTTTCAATAATAAAATCTATATTATATATCTTATTATCTTCTAGATTAGATAAAAAATACCATAACAAGAATTTTTGTATAGTAACTTTTCCAAGTGTATAATATGGTTCATAATCATTTTCAGAGTATAAAGCATCTCTATACAATTCTAAATTAGAATCATTATCCAATAATAAATTTATATATTTGTCCTTCATTCTTCCTGTTTGTAAAAGTTTATACACAAAATTTTTAAAGTCTTCCATTTATTTATTTAATTTTATATTTTAATTTATTTTTTCAATTTTAAGTCTTATAAAAATATATAACTTATATATTTGTTAAGTTATATATTTATTAACAATTACAATAAGGATCCTTGCAATTAGGATCTATGCAAACACAACGATTAGTTGTTGTATCGCATTTCCCTTTAGCAGTACATGGATGACCACCACTTCCTGTACATAATCCACCTCCACCTCCACCTCCACCTCCACCTCCACCTCCACCACTTTCTTTGTATCCAAAAGATTTAT
>JACCDO012257761.1_pt1 | contig 18404 bp, 21 predicted proteins | sample 7446101 | NCBI WGS metagenome assembly JACCDO01 (sample SAMN15323440, study PRJNA562643) | freshwater metagenome | isolation source: river surface water | place: USA:Blue River Watershed | collected 2017-08-16 | reverse complement strand
TTTAAAGTTTTTAATACAACTATTTGAGTCAAATAATTATTTACATCTTTATCAGGTATATTTAAATGAATATATACACACATTTCGTTTGGTAAACCGCGTGTGTTTTTTTTTTTAGGACCTTCGAAAATTAATGATAACACATTTTTTTTAACATTAATAAATGGATTTTTATCATAATTAGTAAATTTTGTGTTATTTATATAAACGGGAAAACCTCCTTCTGAGGTGAAGCTAAATATACTTATTTCAGGTGGAATCAAGAGATTAAAAAAATGGATTTTTTTTTTAAAACTGGATAAAAATCCGTATATTTAATTTAAAAGTTTTGCTGTTATATCTGTATTTTTTCTAGCGATCGAGACCATTAAAGGATATTTATTTTTTTCTATGTATTCTGACAAAAAATATTTAATACTACCAAAATCTTTATTTTTTTCGAGATTGATATAATTCGTTTTACCAATTGCGAAATCATCTTTGTTTGTAACTTTATAAATTATCAAATTATTATTTTTTCCTGAAACTTCTATAGTATTTCCAACAATTATTTTTATTAGTTTAGTTTCATTGATTTTAAAAAATTGTTCCGAATTATCAATATAACAAGAAATATCCATTATTAATCAAGTTTTACAAAAACACATTTTTTAAATATTTTTTATTTTTCACGAAAATATCTTTTGTACAATTCGAAAAAATTATTTTCCGAAGAAAATATAATATCGTTTATATTTGATTGCATATAACCCGATAAATTAAAAAATTGATCTAAAATATCTTTCATCAAAACGAAATTTAATTTAAGATTAATTTTTATAGAAATATTAACTCCATATACATGGTTCGTTATTTTAATAAATAAATTTTGAATGTATTCTGTAAACCATTCATATTCAAAATCATGAAAATATTTTTCTGGATCTCCTATATCTAAATCAAAAATTTCGTTATTAGAATTAACCAGAAACATACCTTCTTCCTTAATATATTCAAATTTTATTTTGTTAATAAAAAAATCAGGACTTTTTATTGCATAATCAGAAAATAAACCAAATAAATAAAAAAAATCGCTATCGTTTGATATTATGTAATCATTATTAAATAATAAATCATTAACATTCAGAGCATTTTCTATTTCTTCTTTTGTAAAATTATCTTTAAAAGCTATATTTATTACCGAAAGATAGTTAGAATATCTAATTAATGCTTTTAATCTAACAATCTTTATTAAATAAAGATATATGCTCTTTTCTAAATTAGAATTTCCTTTGGATATGATATTTCTAACATAAATAGAATTTGTGGTAATTCCGGAAATTTTTTTTTTAACATCTTCTTCGATTCCAAAAAAGAAATTTTTATCATATTTGGGAATATCATCGAGCTTTATTTCATAATAACCAAATGGTTTGAAATTTTGATTTATTTCAACATTTGCTTTCTGTCTTTTAGTTTTTATGATTAAGTTTGCTTCTTCAAGAGTAACAGCTTTTAACCGAGACAATATATAATTTGCATAATTCTTATCAAAATCTTCACTAAAGCAGAGTTTAACAAAATGTTTTTGAACTTTGTTTAATTGGACTTTTTCATTGGTTTTAATATCTCTTAGATAATATATCCTTTTATTGAATCTTAAATTATCGTGAATGTATATTTTTATGTTGTGTAAAAATAATTTAGTTACAAAATCATTTTCACCAAAAACACCAATTATCAATGGATTTGTGTTATCCAAATGATATTTGAAAATAATATTCATCATATTTTCTAATGCTGAATCAATAAAATTAAAATTGGTTTCGTATTTTGATTTAATATCATAGATACCATTATTGTATTCAATTATATGTTTATTTGAATTATCACTAAATCTGAAACATAAGAAATTTTTGCTTTCAATTACATCAAGCAAATCCATATCTTTTTTGTTATAAAACGATACACTTCCGATATTTTTTTTTAAATGTAATAAGGTCATGAATAATATATCCAAATATCCCTCTTCATGTTTAAAATTTTTCGAAGGTACGATGTAATTTAAAATATCCATTTTTATTGCTTAAAAAGTTATTTTTGTTTAATTGACATTTTTTTAAAATTAATTATTTTGAAGCACATTCTTATGTTTCCGATCAAAAATGTAGTTTCTGTATAATGCAAAAGAATACATTTGTGGTGAAAAGATAATTTCAGTTATGTTTGATTGTTTGGTTATGGATAATTTGTAAAAAGTGTCAAGAAAATTTTTTGTTTGAGGAATTGTTAAAATCAAAGCAATTTTTATGGAAATATTAATTCTATATTCGAATTTATTTATTTTATTGAATAAATCAATAGGGGTATCTATTAATTCATAAATATCAAATTCCTCTTTTTTCGAATTAACAACAAAATATCTTTTTATGGCATCAATATCTTCGAACCTGATTTTATTTATAATAAAATCAGGACTTGTGATTGCATAGTTAGAAAAATTTTTGTATAAATCATAAAGCTTTTCATCTTCAAATTTTTCAGTTCTATTGTTAAATAATATGTCATTAATATCCAAATCTTTTTTTAATTCTTCTATATCTATGTTATCACGTATTTGAATTAAATTTATTTGGCGATATTTAGAATATCTAACAATGGCTTTAAATCTAACAATTATTGTTAAGTAGTAATAAATATCGTTTTTTTCAATGTATTCACCATGATTTATGATATTTGAAATAAAAACGCTTTGTCCTGATACATTATCAATCTTTTTTTTGACATCCCATGCAATTTTAAAAAAATTAGGCTCGGGTTTTTCGTTTAGCTTAAATGTACCAAATTCTAAAAAAACACTTCCCTCCGACTCTCTAACTTGATTTACTTTAATTTTTATTTCAATAGAATGGGGTATATTTTTGAGTGTTGGTCCTTTTTTTTCATGCAAAAAATAAATATAGTCTATGTTATTAATACCAAAATTACGATTAGTAAAAAGATCCAAAAAATATTTCGAAAAATTTTTATCTTCATCATATTTTGTGTCTTCTAAATAATAAAGTTTCTTTTCTTGTTTATTAAAATCATCAAAAGCCCGATTAATCATATATAAAAAAAATTCAGTTATAAAATTAACACTTCCAATAATACCAATTATTAACGGACTTTTATGGTCAAGATATGCATTACAAATATTTAAACAGTTATAAAGTGCATGTTCGAGAAATTTAGTATTGAAATTTTCTTCATATTTCGTCTTAATATTAACAATATTATCATTGTGTTCAATTACAAATTTGTTTGAATTATCACCAAATCTAAAACATACGAAATTTTCACTTTCAATTACATTGAGCAAATCTATATCTTTTTTTTTATAAAATGAAATGTTGTCGACATTTTTTTCAAATTTTAATTGAGTTCTAAATAATATATCCAAATATTTCTCTTCGTGTTTAAAATTTTTCGAAGGTACGATGTAGTTCAAAATATCCATTTTTATTACTTAAAAAGTTATTTTTGTTTAATTGGTATTTTTTTAAAAAATTAATCATTTTGAAGCGCATCCTTATTTTTCCGATCAAAAAAGTAATTTTTGTATGTATCAAAAAAAGTTTTTCGTGGTGAAAAAACAATCTCAGTTAGGTTTGATTGTTTAGATGTGTCTAATTCGTAAAATCTATCAAGAAATTTTTTCACAAATTCAACTCCTACCGGCCAAGTAATTTGTATGGAAATGTTAAGTCCAAATTCAAACCTATCTATTCTATTAAATAATTCAGTAGGGTTACCAACCAAATTACTAACATCATATTTAGTGTTGTTCGAATTAAAAATAAAAGCTCCAACTTCACCAAAAAAATTTTTGAATTTGATTTTATTTATAATAAAATCAGGGCTTGTGTTTGTATAATTAGAAAAATTTTCGTATAAATTATAAAGTTCATCACTGTCAAAATTTTTGGTTCTTTTTTTAAATAATAGGTGATTAATATTTAATTTTTCTCCTAATTTTTTCACATCTATATTATTGTCGAGAAAATCGATTGTTTCTATGGAACGGCACATGGAATTTCTAACAATAGCTTTATATCTAACAATTCTTGTTAAATAATAGTAAATATCTTCGTAAACGATATATTCTTTATTATATATTATGTCTCTAACATAAATCTTATTACCACTGATCGCATAAATCTTTTTTTTGACGTCTTTTCTAATTCCAAAAAAATCGGGTCCGTTTTTTTTATTTAATACAAAGACATCAAATTCTATTTTCGTTGAATTAGGCTGTACATGTATTATTCCAATTTTAATATTAACTTCAAAATAAATTTCAGAATGAAAAAAAATATTTTGGAGTATCTGATCCGCATTTTTGTATAAATCGAATAAATAGTTTGTGGTATCAATATCAATTTTATTACTAGCGAAAAAATTATATAAAAATTCTTGCAATTCTTCGTTTATATATTCTCCTGTACCTCTCAAAAAATAAAATTTTACATTGTTCTTAATTTTATCGATAAGAAAGATAATTGGTCGTAATAATATTGTGGCTATAATTTCAATATCTCCGATAATACCAATTATGGTTGGATTATTTTTTTGAGCATAATTAATAAAAATATTTACAACGAGGTACATCGCATTATCAACAAAATCAAAATTAAAATCTTCTTCATATTTCGTCTTAATATCATAGATATTATCATTGCGTTCAATTACAAATTTGTTTGAATTATCACCAAATCTAAAACATAAGAAATTTTTGCTTTCAATTACATCAAGCAAATCAACATCTTTTTTTTTATAAAATGAAACGGTGCCATCGTTCTTTTCGAATTTTAATTGAGTTCTAAATAATATATCCAAATATTCCTCTCCGCGTCTAAAATTTTTCGAAGGTACGATGTAGTTCAAAATATCCATTTTTATTACTCAAAAAGTTATTTTTGTTTAATTGACATTTTTTTAAATTTGTAGTATTTTTCAAAACTTTCCTCTCTTGGAAAGAAAGTTGCGGATTCCAAGTTTGGAATATCGTTTTTAAATAAGAAATCGAATATTTTATTTAATTCATTGTTTTTGATTTTTATAGTGGATATATTTAATTTAATAGATCCTAGATATTCGTAATTTTCTATTAATTCTAATATTTCCCATATACTCATTTTAGAAAACGAAAAACTTCTATGTAAGCCATTAGAATTAAAAAAAACATCATTCGCATCACTGTTCATGTCATAAAACTTTATTTTATTTGGCAAATAATCAGGACTTCTATTTGCATAATATGAGAATCCTTCGAATACATCTAAGAGTTTAATAGTATTGTATAATACATATTTATCATTAAATATTAATTCATTGATATCTAAATCATTTTCAAAACTATTTTCAAAATTTAAATTAATATAAATATTTTTTATACCTGGACTGTCATAAAAATGCCTTTTTAATGTTTTAAATATAACTATTTTTGCTAAATAAAAAATGAGATCGTTATTATTTAGCCCCGATTTAACATACACACCAATGTCTCCACTTTTTTTCCCGATAAATAATTCAAACACTTCAGATTGTAATTTACTAAAAAATAAAAGCGAGAATTCATCGTTAATATTTAAGACATTTTCTGAATTTTCAGTATTTGTATTAGAAATTATATTTGCTTTTTCAACATTAAATGGCTTGTTGTAAATTAAACTATAAAGTTCATCATAAAAGAAAAGGTTTCTTTCTTCATAAATACCCAGGCTTTCTAAAAAATAAAATTTCTGATCATACGCAATCAAGGTTTCGGTTAATCGGGATATTAAAAGTTTTGTTATTTTGTTATATTGGCCAAAAACAATAACAATAGGGGGTAATTTAGTTTTTTTTATGTAATTCGATATTATATCTTTAATAATCTTAAATAATCGCAATATTTCTTTGAAATTAAAACTATGATCATATTCATAATAATTTGATTTAATTTTAATATCACGGATTGTTTCTTGTGAATAAATCTCATTATTTGGAGAAAATTCAAAACTTAATATATTATTTGAAGGTGTAAATTTGAAATTTTCAAGTTTGCACCTTATCATTTTATTATCTATATTCAAAATCTTTAAATCAGAGTTAATAATCATTTTAATCAACTTAGATTCGTCATTTTTAATAAAACAATCTGAATTTTGAAGGTAACAAGATATATCCATTTATTTTCTAAAATTGTTGATTCATAAATCAATGGGTTTTTTTGTTTTTAAAGAAGTTTTTGTATTTTTTAAAACTACCAATTCTAGGTGAAAAATTAATATATTTCAAATTGGGTATATCGTTTTCATAAAAGTAATTGAATATTTCGTTTAAAATATTTATATTAATCTTTTTAGTATAAATACATAATTCATTATTAAGTCCATATTTATATTCTTTTATCGACTCAAATAATTTTTTCGCAACTTCAAAGGAAGTGAGTCTAAGCCATATTTCTTTTTTTTTAGAATAAAAAAAAATATGATTATGTCCGTTATATTCTGTATCGTCAAATTTTATTTTTTTTGTAATGTAATCCAAACTATTTTCGGCGTAATTTGAAAAATTTTCAAACAAATCTAAAAGAGTGATTCTCCGATATAATTTATATTCATCATTGAATATCAAATCGTTAATATCCAGTTTGTTATATATTATCGAATCATCTATTTTATTAAAATTTATATGAATTTTACTGCTGTCTGGTAAATATCTAATAAGCGTTTTTAATATTAAAATTTTAATTAAATAAAGAATAATATCATCTTCTTTGAAATCCTTTTCTATTGATACATATATATCATTTGTATATTTTTTAGTTGATATTTTATTTTTTATTGAATAGAAAAAATTTTCAAAGTTCTTAATTTCGAAATTCATAATATTTAAAGCGATATCTGGTTTTTTATTTGTAAAACCACCAAAAATTACACTTGTTTTTCTGTTCAGATCCATTTTAATTGAATTTTCGATTGAATATATTGGGTTTTTAAATTCACCAATCTTTAAATGTTTCAAAAAATAAATCTTTTTGTTTTTAATTAATAACTGATCTTCTATCGTTTTTATAAAAAGATTTGTTATATCATTAGATACACCAATAACTTCAACTACAAATGGGGGTTTGTTTTTTTCTATATAAATAGAAATTATGTTTTTTATATTTTCAAATTCAGATAAGATTTGTTTTGGGTTAAAAAAAGTATAATAATAATAGTGCGATTCGATATTAAATCTCCATTCGGTAATTTGTTCCATTAAATTAGCATCAGTTTCACCAAATTCAAAACAAAGGAACTTATCAAAAGGTTTACATTTATCACTAATTTCATAATTGTTTTTTTTTCCTGTTGGACGCAAAGGCGATCCAATAATCATTTCGATTAATTTTGTTTCATCAATTTTATTAAAACATTCCGAATCGTGGATGTAACAAGATATATCCATTATCAGTTTTTATTCACACTTAAAATGTTTGTTCTAATGTCCAAAAATTTTATAATGAATGGCTTCTTTTGGAATAAGAAACTCGACAAAATTCGCACTTTCGAAAAACGGTTCTTTGATTCTGCCATTTTTTATTCACCACCTAACATTTCCCATTCATGTTCTCTGCAAACTTTTCCAACCAAAGTATAAATCTCTTTAAAAATATCTAATGGTAGAAAATCCTTGTGAAACAGGCTATTATTGTCCTTCTCTCTTGCAATTAATAAGAGACCGTGAGCGGGTACTTTGCGGTATTTATGAAAATTAATTTTTAAGATATGTTTACAATCCACAGCTTCCATTGATTTGCATGAGAATATTTTATACGGAAAAAAATTGTTTTTAATTAAGATTTTAAATATTTCTCCATCTTCTATTGACATCCATGTAAGAATTGTATCAGACATTATCGCTCCTTTATCTATTAACATCTTTACTATTTCTTTTCTTGACTCCATTGCTGAATAATCTAAAGCATTATAACCTTCAAAACTCAGTTTATCGATATCGTTTTGATTTTCTAGCAAGAATTTCATTATCTCGATATGTCCTTGTTTTGAACATGTATGGAGAATTGTATCCCCATAATCGGTTGAAGTTCGAAGTCCTTGTGATAAAAGAAACCGAACAAGCTTTAAATGTCCATAATATACCGCTAAAAACAAGAGATTGGATCCGTTTCCTAATTCCTTTTTAATATCGCTACCATGATTTTTTAAATATTCAAAAATTTCATAATGACCCTTTTCAACTGTTTTGACTATTGGTGAAATAAATGGATCATCTTTTTCTAATGGTGTGTTATGAATTTCTACAAAATATTTCACTATATCAAACGCGCCTTTGTTAGCTGCGATAGTCAGACCGCGGTATAGCAAACTTTTATCTTTTTCAATTGAATTGATTAAGTATTTAACAATTTCAAAACCTCCTTTTCTACAAGCATAATGGATTGGCAGTTTCATTCGGTGATCCATCTCATTTACATCGATCCCTTTTTCTACTAAAAATTTGACAATTTCTAATTGAGTGCCTTTACATGCATAGTGTAAAGCATTCTTTCCGTACCGCAGCTCTTTTTTTAAATTAACATCCACACTTTCAAGATATTTTAATATATCAATGTGCCCGTATTTACAAGTAATTAAATATGAAAAACGTGTATCCACTCCATTTTCTATTAAATATCGAACTATCTCGATTTTACCGAATTTACAAGAACAAGATAGTGATGTGTGTCCATTAAAAACATTAATGGACGGGTTGAATCCTTTTGAAATGAGATATTTTACAATTTCAATATGTCCAAAAGCGGAAGCACAATGTAAAGGTGAACGAGACCAGTGTAAAAACTCGTCCTCAATTAACCCCCCTAATTTCCGTGATACGATTTTCCAAATAAACATATCATCCTCTCGAGTTTCAACGAAATGTTGAACGGTTCCAATATCACCAGTTTTACAAGCTTCAACTAGATCAATGTAATGTTCAAGTTTTACTTTCTTAATATTTTGCATTTTTTTTAAAACACTTTCAATTAGTAAAAAAACATATTTTATTTTGTTTTTAAATGTTCAAGGAACCCGAATAGACCGGTTCTGGTCCAGTGATTCTCATTTTCATCGTTAGCATTCACTCCAGCTTCTAAAAGAAGATTAATCGCGTCGAAATTTTTATTAATAGCAGCTTTTAGTAAAGGGCTAAATTCACTGCTTTTTATATCAGCCCCATTTTTTATTAAAGTTTTAACGACTTCAATATGTTTTCCTTCAATAGCGAAATCAAGAGGAGTTCTATTAAAGTTATTTATGGTACCAATTAATTTTGGATTCTGAATTGTGATTAAAAAATTAACGATATTAAGATGTCCATTTTTAGCCGCAACATGAATCGGGTATGTGTAATCAATATCATGATTATTCGGACTTTCGCCATTTCTGATTAGAATTTTAACAATCTTCAAATTTCCAACTTTACATGCGGTATTTAACGAGAGATCTATCTCGACTCCAGAATTAATTAAAAATTTAAGAAGTTCAATATTTTCATTTATAATAGCAATGTCTATAGGTCTACGTATTTTATCATCATTACACCTGATCATCCAATTAAGATTATAACCAGAATTAACGAGGGTTTTTATTTGTTCAATATCCCCTTTTTCAAAAATCCTGAATGTAGGATCTTCCATTTATTTTAAATTTTTTATTTAAACAAAGTTTTATAAACTTTTTTATCTTCTTCACTCAATGTTTCTAAAATGTCTTCATTCTCTCTTTCCCAGTAAATTGGTAATGTGTTTGGTGCTATAATAAACTTAAAGCCAAAACTTTCGTCATTCGAATTGTGTGTAACACTATCAAGTATGAAAGAACCAGACCAACGTCCAAATTTTGTGATTTGATCCCAATCATCACCAAAATTACCTATACGCAAATCACCTTTTTTGTTAATGATAGTGAGTTTGTCTGTTTGTTTAATTCTAATAGGAATAATTCCTGCACTGAAAATTTGTTCCCATTTCTTTTCAAATGTTTTAAAATCTGGTACATATAAAATTTTTGGTTCAAATATTTCTGTTCTAAAATTTTCAATGATCTTTGCTCTGATTCTTTCCATTAAACGGAAGAACTCGTCTGATGTATTTGTTTTAAATGGAAGATCCATAGAGAGCACTTTAGCGGATACAAACATCGTTAATTCATTCGTCTCTTGATTTTCGGGTTTGTGTAAAGCTCGAAATAAAGGAAAAAAAGATCCACTAAATGTGACTTTTCTATAATCATCATTTTCTTGAGATGAGCATAGAATTGAGGTTTGATAAGGATTTTCTCTTGAAAGTTCTTTTGAAAGACGAATCTTTGGGTTTTGGGAGTTTTGCATTTTTTTTAAAATTTTTAAAAAAAATGTTTTTCTTTACAAGAAAAACATTTTTTTGTTACTAGAAAGTTTACCAGAATTAAAAAACTGGTAAACCAGAACTCAAAAATTGGTAAACCAGAATTAAAAAGCTGGTAAGCCAGAATTAAAAAAACGGTCACCAGATTACAAACTGGTTGACCAGAACTAAAAAGCTGGTGAGTTTTAAAAAGCTGGTGAGTTTAAAAAGCTGGCGAGTTATAAGCTGACTTTTCATCGGTTAAAAGTGTTACCGCCAAAAAAACCCTCAATTAAACTTTAAATTCAAAAATCAAGCTTTATTCATTGTTTTTACATGTCTCTAAATTTCAAGAGGGAGTTTATTTAAAGTGTCTCATGGTCCATCAGACTAAGAACCCTAATATATATCCTGATTCATTGGAAATTCAAAACTCGACATTATGGACGTTAGAATCGTCCCTCCCTCTTTTTTTCTCGAGTTTTCCGAGATTTTCGAATGACACGCTTTTTCGCAAAACATACCGAAATTTAAATTTTTTAAAAAAACATGAAAGCTCCGTTTGAAAAAAAATGGAATATTACCTATATCTTTTTTGCATTTATTGGACTTGAAGTTTTTTGTTTTTTCAATGAATTACCACCTCTCTCGCTGTGCGTATTGATGGGATTAACACAAAAGACTCACGGTTATCAATATCCACGAATTGGTATTGGTTAACGAACGAATGTTCCATTTATTTTTAAATTTTTAAAAACATGATGTAATCCAGCTCCATACCAATACTCTTCATTTTCTTTCTCAATATCAACACCGGATTTTAAAAGAAAGTTGACCATTTCTTGATTGTTACATTTTACAGCATTTAATAAAGGACTAGATTCTGTCCAAGTATCTGGAGTCAATTTTGCCCCGTTCTTAATCAAAACATCAGCAACAGAAATAAAACCCCCTTTTATAGCATGAAGGAGTGGTGTTACGTTGAAATAATCCTCATCATTAATGATACGAGGATCTTGGATTTTGATTAAAAACTCAACAATTTCAGCATGTCCTTTTTCGGCTGCCCAATGTATTGGATATGAAGATTTATGGTCATATACGTTTGGATTTGCCCCGTTTTTAATTAAAATTTTAACAATATCTAAATTTCCTGCACCAGCCGCAAGATGTAAAACGGGCTCGTAATTAGATCCGTGATTGATTTCAACTCCATAATCAATTAAAAATTTAACGAGTTTGGTGTTATGGTTTAATATAGCAATATCTAAAGGTCTGTGACAATTTTTAAGGAATCTATTTAAATCAAATCCATATGAAATGAATTTTTTTATATTTTCAAGATCTCCTTCCGCAAAAAGATTATATAAAGCCTCACTTTTCATAACGTCTTCAGAGAAAGAGAAAGATTGTGTGCTAATGTCGTTTAAAATATCTTCAAGATCCCATTTCGTAGATGTTTCGTCTTTTAAGTTTTCCATTTTTTAGAAAAAAATTTTTCTTTTTAAAAATTTTAAACAAAATGTCAGAATCAGAATTTCTGAATTCCAAAAAAATCAGAGAATGTGTTAGAGAATTTTGTAATTTAGAATATATTTACACTGGAAAAAAAATTGAGTGTACATGTTTGGAAAATGATGATGAATACAATCTTGTTGATGAATTTTACAAGGAAACAAATTGGGATACTAAATTTGTTAGTTATTATATAGTTATAATGGGTCTTTTATGTAATTACCGGAAAATGAAATTGCAAATTAGATTTTGTGAGTCAGAAAAACGACTTGAGGAATTGAGGAATTGAAATGGACGTTTATGAGTTTTAAATAAAAATCTTTTTTAAAAAAAATCGGAAATATGGAAATCGAAAGACATGGGGAAATATTTATCAAAATTATTTTAGTTTTATGTGTGATTTTTTGGTGCATTAACATGTGGTTAATTTCGAATATGCAATTACCAATTGAAGAAAAAAAGTCTTCTTTGTTTTTATCAACTCTTTTATTTTGTCTTTTTTTTTTCGCTTTGATATTTACTGTTAAGAGCTCATTCAAAAGTCCTTTTAAAAAAAGAAATGATGGTGGTTTATTCGTTTAAATTCGGGTGTGTAAAAAGGTTACTGAAAAGTTGGGAATTTTACCGCCAAAAAATAAACCTCAATTAAATTTTGATTTTTAAAAATTGGTTTATTAAGTTTAGTTTTTTAAAATTGAATTTTGAGTAGATCCGTTTGCTCAGAGGTGTGTATATAGGGGGCCCTAGTGGTTCAAGTGCATTCTTAGAATGCATTCCACGGATGCGTATGCGGAGAGAAAATGTCGGCCACTTCGGGTTGTCGGCAGACTGTCGAAATATCACACTTTTTTTATTTAAAAAAACCGCCAAAGTTTTCATCGGTTGAGGGCAATCATGTGCTTTTTCGCACAACCATCATCCATTATTTCGAAATTAGTGAATTTTGAAAGAATTCCAAAAAGTTCAAAGTGAGCAAAAGAACCACAAAAATGGGGCTTTTCTGAAATTCTATCAAGCAAGTTGTGGAGGAACGTTTTTGTCGGTTTAAATTTGTTTGGTAAAATGACTTTGAGTATCTTGGCAACTTCTTCTCCTTCAGAAATTGAATTGATCCAGTCTTTAACTTGTGTAGAGAACTGATTTGGATCATAAATGAGTCCGTATTTGCTTGCTTTGATTAAAATGTCAAGCCTCTCTTCACGAACACCAATAGCGAAAATGTATTTGTTAAGTTCTGAAACGTCAACATGTTTCTCTTGAATGAATTTGAAAATGAGATCAAGTTGGTTGAAATCAAGACAAAGATCAATAGGGTTTCTCATGTCTTTAGTTTTCGTATATCTCCCATTTGTTGCTTTTGAAAGGAGATCGTAAGGGGTTTCTTTTCGTTTTAAAGCGGGATCTTCAACATATGAAGAATGGTAATCAACTGGTTTTCCTTCTTTTTGTTTGAATTTTTTGTATAGCATTTTTTTTTAAACAAGAAGGCTTTTTTTATTTAAGAAAAGTAAAAATGAGCTTTAACAAATCAAGTGGAAATTTGTCCTTGTAAAAAAGAGAACCACTGTCTTTATAATAAGCTAATAAAATGAGGGGTTTTTTGCTTATATTTGTATAGTATTTCCAAACAATTCCCCATGATTTCAATTTTCTTAGTTTCTTGAAACTGATGCCCTTTTTAAGTATCCAATTAATAGCATTATCAAAATCGGGTTCTCCACGTTGGTCTGAATAAGAAAAGTAGATTTCTTCGAGAGTGATGATTAAAAATTCTTCAATATGCTCTCTTGGAATGTCTTGTTTTTCAATAACCTCAGCCAGAGCTCTTAAATTGTTTAAATTGTTTGATCGATGATGATGGTGTGTTCTCAATCTCTCACAAAGTTTTTCAAAAGGGGTTTCGCGTTGTATCGGAATTTCAAAACGAAACCCCCATTTTAAAAAAAAAAATAACAAATCAAAATTTTTTTTAATGAAGATAGCATTGTAAATACAACTCCCAAATAGTTGTGGATCTACACCCGCATGTTCAACGAGGGGTTTGATATAATGTATCATTTCATTATTGAAACAAAAAGCAATAGAATTCTCGTAAAAATCACATTTTCTAAAATTAAAAAATCTTTCGTCATATTCCGGTTTAATCTGATCATTTATAATAGACTCTAAATATTTCTTTTGTTGTTCTGTTTTGATTTTTTTTCATTTTTTTTAAATGAGAATGTTTTTATTTAATAAACATAAAAACTTGCTTTAACAAATCAAGTGAGAACCTGTCCTTGTAAAAAAAAGATTCGCTGTCCTTGTGGTGAGCTAGTAAAATGAGAGACTCTGCTTTAGCTCGTAAATAATATTTGTAAACAAAGCACCATGATAAAGCTTTGTTTAACTTCTTCCGACTAATGTTTCTTCTAAGTATCCAAATTATGGCATTGTCAAATTCGGGGTCGCCACGTTGTTTTATATACCATAAATAGATTTGATCAAGGACAGTAATTAAAAACCCATCAATACACTCTTTTGGAATTATTTGCTTTGCAATGATTTTAGATAAAGCTTTTAAATTATTTAAATTGTTTTTGTGGTGTTCTCCCCTTTCTTTCAAATCATAACAAAGCCGATCTAAAGGGATTATTCCTTCCGAGTTTGGGATTCCAAGATCTAGACCTTTTGTAAAAATAAGTTCTAAAAGATCCAAGTTTTGCCCAACAAAGGCAATGTTGTAAATGAGTCCTCCGAACCCTTGTGGGTTCAATACTTTATATTCAAGAAGTTGATTGATATATTCCGGCTTTTTAAGTTTTAAGCAAAGCGGAACAGGATTCTCAAGGGCTTTATTGTTAAGCTCTTCCGTAAAAACCCCAACATTTTTCTCATATGCTGGTTTCAAAACTTCTTCAACAAAGGTCTTAATATATTCCTTTTGCATTTTTTTTAAACGAGAATGTTTTTTTATTTAATAAACATAAAAACTTGCTTTAAAACAAGAGTTTTTCTTTTTCTTTTTCAATTTGTGAGTAGTATTTGTAAACAATTCCCCATGATCTCGATTTTTTTAACTTTTTTTGACTAACACCTCTTCTAAGTATCCAATTAATAGCACCGTCATATTCAGCTTCACCTCTTTGTTTTGTATACCATAAGTAAATTTGATCGAGGACAATAATCAAAAAATCATCGAGATGCTCTTTTGGAATTTCTTGTTTTTCAATGATCATTGAAAGGGCTTTTAAATTTTCTAAATTTCCATATCGATGATTCGTTTTATCTTTCAAATCTTTGCATAGTTTTTCAAAAGGGATTATTTTGTATTGGTCTGGAACTTCAAGTTCTAAACCCTTTGCGAAAAGGTATTCTAACAATTCGATTTCTTTTCTGTCAAAAGCAAGCTTATAAATTTGCCCAGAAAGTAAGTTTGGATCTAAACCCCCATTTTCAATAAATTCGGGAATGAAATATTCCATTTTGTGTTCAACACAAAATTCTAGTGGGTTTTTTGAAGCTTTCTCATAATCTTCTTCCCAGAAACGCCCAAAGTTTTTTTCATAGATTGGTTTAAATTGTTTAGAAATAATAAACTCAACAACCTTCTTTTGATCCTCTGTTTGCATTTTTTAAAAGTTTTTTTTTATTTTCTAATGCTCGCACAACGAGAAAGATCTTTCAAAAACTTTTTTCGAAAGATCCTTTGTATAAACACTTCTTTCTGACATTAAGTCAATTCTATGCTTTTTAGCATCTTCTAAAGTCATTGGGCCTTCAACTTTGTTTGAAATTTCAGAAATGACGTCGTTTGGAAAAAATGAGGCTAACACACCTTGTTCCTTTTCACCTTTGTTTAATTCGTATTTAATCCAATCAAACTGCTGAGGAGGAATTGTGGATGTGGAAGTGATTCTGTGTTCAGGATCAATTAAAAAAAACACAAGAATCTTGCGATGTCCCGGTAGCTCTGGATTTTCAAGACCGAACTCTCTGACACGGTGTTGATATATGTTTGGGAAGCACAAACACAAATCTTCAATAGTTTTGACATTTCCTATGTATTGATTCAAATCAGAATCATGACCAAGATCAAAAACATTCAAAACACTTGGGTCGTCTTGTCCTTCATGACAAGGCTCTTGTACATTGATGCGAAAATCAAGAAATGAATTCTTAATATTAATATTTTGATAATAGTAAATTCCTGTAGCGACAATATGTTCGTGTTTCATTCCTTCTACATGCCATGATCCTCCTGTATAATTTTTGTGTGGTTCAATGACGGTGTTTGCTGCTTTAACAATAACTTGGAGTTTTTTTCCTTTAAGAGAATACTCATTAAGTGTTTGAATGTATGAACTTTTGTATTTTTCAAAATCAAGCACAATATCGTGATCTTTCAACCAATCTTTAGTTAAGTCATATGAAGATGATGATGATGACTCATCATCGCTATCATTTGTAACTTGTTTTAATTTTGTACCATTAGAAATGACTACATGGTCTCTGTTTGGACATAAATGGAGGTTTTGAATGTTTCCAAGAACACTTTCAAACAAAGGAATAAACTTTTGAAAAACAGCTCCGATTGTGTTGTAAAGTTCAGCGTGCTTCTCGGGGTGTAAGTTATTAATATATGATTCAATTTTAACTTCTCCCTTTTCATCAACGAAAAACTCAGATGGGAGCCATTGATATTTTTCAGAACGCCATTTCATAGTCATTAACTCGTCTGTCCATTCGTCTTCATTAACTGGAGTGAAGACTTCCTCTTCTTCCTTTTCAATCACAAACAAAGGACCATCTGTTGCTCCAATGAATTCAGACCATGGGACAGTGTTTTGAGGCTTCAATGTCGTTCGTGTGATTCCAACAACTCCACAAAATAGGGATGGGTGAATCAAGTCCAATACTTGACTATTACTATCTGGATGCCAATCATTTTGATCCTCAAGAGGTGAAAGACCTTTTTGTAAAGCCTCTTTTAATTCTTGAGAGATTAAAGTATACGATTTGAAAGTCCTTTCCACCCCGCTTGGAATTATCGGTAATGCGACTTGCGGAAGTAGGATTTCTTTGATTTCTCGTATTGCAAAATCGTAAATCTTTACTCTCTCTTTAGAAAGTTCATTCGAGGCTCTACCCATTTTACAGTATTCTATCATCCACTTTCCTTCTATTTGTGGATCCATTACTTTTTCCCACCACTCGGGTTTTTCTAAAACTGAACGCAAAAGCCTTTGAATTTCAACATCATTTTTTGTCAATGGGGGAAGACCACTGATTGGAGGACCATTTGGAAACCTTGATTTGATCTCTTCTGTTTTGAATTTTTTGGTTGTTTCACTGATATCCATTTTTTAAAAGAAAATGTTTTTTTTTGTTTATTCTAAAAACATAAAAACTTGCTTCAACAAATCAAGCGGAAATGTGTCTTTAAAAAACAATGATCCTTCGTCTTTGTAGTAAGCTAACAAAATGAGTGTTTTCGAAACCATCCATGTATGGTAAAACCAAACCAAATCCCAAGAGCTTGATGCTTGTAGCTTTTCAGTATTGATGCTTTGCCAGAGTATGTTATTGATAATGATTCCAAGGTTAATGGGATGGATTCTAGTGCACCAAAAATCGAGTCTTTCAAGAACCGTAATCAAGAGAACTTCCATGTTTTCTTTTGAAAGCTTTTGTTTTTTGACAATCGCAAGTAAGGTTTTCAAACTGTTCAAATGGCGTTCATGATGAAAGTTTGCTTCTCTTAAGAAAAACAAGAGAGATCCGACCGAGTCAGGGGCTTCAAGATTGAGTCCTTTTTCAAAAAGAAATTCCAAGAGGTCTGGTCTTCTTTTAATAAAAACAAGAGGGAAGATGTTTCTTTCGAGCGCCTGTGGACTCTCTCCTTGTTCAATGAGGGGTTTAATGAAATCTTCAAGTCCGTGATCAATGCAAAAGACCAAAGGATTCAGAGAAAGCTCCTTTTTTACTTCTTTCAAGGAGAGATTTGAGTATTTCGAGTACTTTGATGATTTGTATTCTTTTAAAATCTCTTTAAGAAGTTTTTTTTTAAGAGCTTTCTCTTTAAGTGGTTTCTTTTTTAAAGCCTTTTCTTTTAAAGCCTTTTCTTTAGTATCGGATTGTGAGTTTCCCATTTTTTTTTTAATTTTTTTTTAAAAGAGAGATTTTCATCGGTTGACATTAAAAATTTTTTTCTTAACTAAAAGAGGTTTGTTTTCGTATATAAATATTTATTTTTTTAGTAAAAACACCTTGCTTTAAAAAGTAGAAGTTTTATATCACACCTTTTTTTAGAAAAACTTTTTTTTTTTCGTTGTCAGAAAAAATCGATTTCCTTGAGAGTATTAATCAGTCTAAACATACTAGAAATTGATCTAAAATAGAATGAACCGGACTATGATTTGTAAACGAAAGTTTTTACTTCGTTTTCAAAGTATCACACCTTTTTTAAAAAAAACTTTTTTTTTTTTTTTTTTTTTTCGAAAAAAATTTGGTTTTTTTGAAAAGAGCCTTA
>JACCDO011334805.1_pt1 | contig 18411 bp, 12 predicted proteins | sample 7446101 | NCBI WGS metagenome assembly JACCDO01 (sample SAMN15323440, study PRJNA562643) | freshwater metagenome | isolation source: river surface water | place: USA:Blue River Watershed | collected 2017-08-16 | reverse complement strand
CTTCGACGGCCCGCACGACGTCGAACTTTACAGCACCGCGGATCCCACCAAGACCTCCGAGTTCATTGTCCGCTTCGACACGCCGGGAGTCGCCCGCAGCGTGACCATTTTCAAGGGCTTCGGTTACGTCGCCGACCACGAGGCCGGCCTGCAAGTGGTGAACTACCTCGCCTTCGACGCCACCGGGATTCCGCCGGGCATTTCGCTAACGACCAGCGCGACGGGCAACTCCATCGAGGAGGGCCGCCTGATGCGCCTGACCGCGAACGTGACCGACAATGTCCAGGTCCGGGACGTCGAGTTCTTCGTGGACGGCGTCCTCGTCGCCACCGACGGCAATTATCCGTTCGAAGTCCGCCTCATCGCGCCCGGGCTTTCGCCGACGAAGACCAGCTTCAAGCTCCGCGCAAAGGCCACGGATACCGGCGGCAACGCCAGCTTCTCGGAAGAGATTACGCTGCAACTCGTCAAGGATGCCACGCCCCCCACGGCACGCCCCCTGCAACCCGCCCCCAACGGCGTGGCCGGGAGCGTCCGCACAGTTGCGCTCACCTTTAACGAACCGGTGGACGGAGCGACCGTGGCCCCCCGCCTGCGCGTTCATTCCGCAGGCGCCGACGACACCTTCGGCACGGCCGACGATCCGTCCTTCGAGGGGGAATTCTCCCTCCGCAATGACGGCACGGCCGCCTTCGTCCAGTTCGCCAACCCGCTGCCGGCCGGACGCTACATGGCGACCTTGCAGGCCGGCGTCACGGATTTGGCCGGCAATGCGACCACCCGGAGCCTTTCGTGGAACTTCCGGGCCTTGGACGGCGAGGACGCCGACCAGGACGGAATGCTCGATTCCTTCGAGCTATTGCACGGATTTGACCCCGCCCTCCGGGATCAGAACGGCAATGGCGTGCCCGACGGCCTGGAAGACTCTGACGGCGACGGCGTGCCCAACTACGTCGAAATGCTGCTCGGCCTGAATCCGCGCAACGCGGTCACGTTCCCGCCCACCCGGGACAACGAAATCGACCACGACGGGGACCGCCTGACCGACGCCCGGGAAGCCCAACTCGGCACCGACTGGCTGAAGACCGACACCGACGGTGATCTCTTCACCGACGAGGCCGAGGTGCTGGTAGGCACTGACCCGCTCAGCCGCCAGTCGTATCCGTTGGGCATGCGGTTCACGCAGCCCGCGGAAACCACTCATCGGCGCCTGTCCGGTCCCGGCTCGCCGGTGAGCGCCGTCACGGCTCCGGCCGTCAACTTTGCCACCGTGCTGCAACGGCACCACACGGTCATCGCACAGCCGCCCGCCGAGACACTGCATGTCTCCAACGCGGCGGGTCGGCTGCCGTTCGTCTTTGGCCAGCCCCCGGTGGAGGTCTTCGCCCCGGGAAGTTCCTCCAATTCCGTGCCGCAGTTCTTCCTGGCTTGGCCGCCCGTTGAAGCCAGCGACGAACCACTGCCCTGATTCCTTTCAAACAACACCATCATCCATGAACACCAAACTCATCATCCCGTTCGCGGCCCTGCTGGGCGCTTTGTCCGCTCTCGCACAGAGCGCCGCGATTCCGTTCAACTCCGGCAGCACCGGCGCGCTCGGCGACCTGCTGGTGACCAACGCCGTCGTCATCCCCCTCCCACCGGACGGGACCCTCCACTACGGGCGGGTCGAGATTGCCGCGGGCGGCGCCGTCACCTTTGTGAAGAACGCGCTAAATACGCCCGTAACGTTGCTGGCCCAGGGTGAGGTCATCATCGCGGGCGACATTCTCGTGGACGGCACGGGACCCAACGGCGGCGATCCCGGGCGCGGCGGCCCCGGCGGCTTTGACGGCGGGCGCGGCGCCTCCAACATCCAGCCGGCCGGACCGGGCAAAGGCCCGGGCGGCGCGAAGGCGGGCTGGAACTACGATGCCGGTTCCGGGGCCTACGTTGATCGGGGAGACATCGCGAACGAGCGGGGCAGCACGGCCGGCCAGCCTTACGGAGATCCGCTCCTGCTGCCGATCATCGGCGGTTCCGGTGGCGGTGGGCGGGTTGACTGCTTCTGCGGCGGCGGTGGTGGCGGCGGGGCGATCCTGATCGCCTCCAACGTGCGCATCTCGCTGCCGGTCGTGGATCACGGGGTCTTCGCGCGTGGGGGCAGCTCTTACTATAACGCCGGTTCCGGCGGGGCGATCCGCCTCGTGGCCCCGGTCGTCGAGGGTGTCGGTGTTGTCAACGCGGCTGGCGGCAACCACGGCGCTTCCGGCCGCATTCGGGTGGATTCACCGGACACCTCCAAAGCCACGCTGGGTTACGCGGGCGCCTGGAGCATCGGCTCGCTCATGCTCACCAAGCTGCCAGCCGAACCGAAGCTCAACCTCCTCAAGATCGGTGACCGGGACATTCCCCAGGACGCCGCCGGCACGGTGACTGTGGTGTTTCCCAATGGCACACCGGCAGAGCGGGTGGTGCAGGTGCAGGCCAAGGATTTCGGCGCGGTCGTCCCAATTCGCGTCGCGCTCACCCCCGACTACGGTGACCGCGTGATCGTGGACGCGGAGCTGGACAACACCGCGGCGGGAGTCGCGACCGCCAGCATTCCGGTGACGTTTCCTCTCAACGTGACGGTGGCGGTCAACGTCTGGACCCGCTGAATTTCGGCCAAACTAAACCTAGGGGGCGGCGCATTGGCTTCGGCTGGTGCGCCGTTTTCGCGATGAGACCGGGAAATTCGGCCTGCCGGGCCCAACTTCAGGTGGGGATTTCCTCCGCGGCCGCCTCGTCGGCCTTGGCCGCGCTCTGCTCGAGTTCGGCCCGGTTCTGCGACGCCTCGATCTTGATGTAGTGGAGGACGATCGGCGCGAGAATCATTCCCGGGATGCCCATCAGCTTTTCCCCCACCAGCAGGCCGATCAGGGTCATCCACATCGGGTTCTTGATGCGGTCGCCGATGATCTTGGAGTTGAGGAAGTATTCGAGCTTGTGGACCACGACCAAGAACGCCAGCGCCACCAAGGCCATCTTCGGCGAGATGCTGAACCCAACGCCGGTGATGACGGTGTTGCTGATCAGATTGCCCACGATGGGCAGCAGCCCGCACAGGAACGTCAGAATCGTCAGCACCGGCGCATACGGAAACCCGGCGCCGAACAGGAACAGGCCGGTGAAGGCGGTGTTGATCGCCGAGATAAGTATCTGGGCGCCCATCACCTGCGTGAAGCTGCGGTAAAACGTGCGCACCCGGACAGCCAGCTCGCGCATGGTGGTCGCATACAGGCTGTGGCGGCTGATGTCCGGATCGTGATCCAGATTGAGGCGCGCGTTCAGGAACAGGCTCAGGGCGATCACGATGCCAATGATGAGGTAAACGACCTGGAAGACGGCCGCCCGAACGTAGTTGGAGATTTCGGCGACCTTGTTTTGGGCCTCTTCCAGCGCCCATTTGCGCAAGTTGCGCATCTGGTGCGGGGAAGCCGACGGCTGGTTGGTGCTCCCCGCCTCGATGCCAGCGATGCCGCCGTCGGACATCGCGTTGGTCCGGCCAGGGGATTCATCCAGGAAAAAGGGCAGTTCGATGCCCTGCTTGTCGGCATAGTCGACAATTGCGGGAATCGAGGCAGCGGCGATGCGGGGGAACGCCACCGACGCCTGGCGGCTGAAAAAGATCAGCCCGTAGAACACGAGACCCAGCAAGCCGAGGAAAAGCAGGATGCCCAAAGGCTTGCTGCGCCCAAAGCTGAGCTGGCGCAGCGCGAAGTATCCGAAAAACGCCGTGAGGAGCAGCGTGGCCATGTGCAGCCAGCCCACGAGGGCCACCGCCACAACCATGATCACGTAGGATATCCTCTGGGGTTGACTCATTTGTGCGCAGCCAAGCTGTCGGTTTCACGCCGCCGGGCAACGGAAATCCCGTCGGATCATTCCAGAGCCATTCCCGGTTTGCCCGGCGCCGCGACCCGAATGTCACTTTGCCGAGAAGCGGAACACGGTGGTGGTGTCGTAGACTTCACCGGGACGCCACACGGACTTGGGGAAGTGCGGCTGGTTGACCGCGTTGGGGAAATTCTGGGTTTCCAGGCAGAAGGCGCCGTGGCGGCCGAAATTGACGCCGCCGGTGCAATCAAACCCGGCGGCGGGGAAGAAGTTGGCCGTGTAGAGCTGGATGCCCGGCTGGTCCGTGAGCACCTCCAGGATTCGGCCGCTGCCGGGCTCCTGCACCCGCGCCGCCAACGTCAACGACTTGCCGCCGCTGTTCAGGACGAAGTTGTGGTCGTAGCCAGTCGGAGTCAGGCCTGTCTGCTCGATCCGCTCACCGATGCGATGCGGGGAGGTGAAATCGAGCGCGGAACCCGCCACGGAGGCGAGTTCCCCCGTCGGGATCAGGCCGGCATCCACGCGGGTGGCACGGTCGGCGGTCAGGACCAATTCGTGGTCATGGATCGTGCCGCGGCCCGCAAGGTTGAAGTAGCTGTGGTTGGTCAGGTTGATGGGGGTCGCCCGGTCGGTGGTGGCGCGATAGTGAATTCGGACTTCGTTCCGCTGGTTGAGCGAATAGGTGACGGCCACCTTGAGGTTGCCCGGGTATCCTTCCTCGCCGTCGACGCTCGTGTAGAGGAACTCCACGGCCGCCTCATCGGCATTCATGGACTCCCGGTTCACGGTCCAAAGCCGCTTGTCGAAGCCGACCTTTCCCCCGTGCAGGTGGTTGGGACCGTTGTTGACCGCCAGTTGGTAGCTCTGGCCGTCAATCGTGAATTGGCCCAACGCAATCCGGTTGGCCACCCGGCCGGCGATTGCCCCGAAGAAAGGATGCCCCTGGAGGTAACGCGGCAGATTGTCGAACCCTAGGACCACGTTGCCCACCACTCCGCCGCGGTCCGGCATGTGCAATTCGGTGATGATCAGGCCGTAATTGGTGACCTTGAGCACGGCCCCCTGACGGTTGCGGAAGGTAAGGAGCGAGACTGCGCGTCCGTCTGGGAGCGCACCAAAGTTGGTCTTTTCGAGATGCATGGAGCGTTTACCGCGCCCTGAAACCGCCTCGTGCGAACCATCGTCACGCGTGCGAATTGCGGTTCGACCGGGCGCGCATCCGCCCGCGAGGACAACACCACCGAGAGCCAGCAAGGCGTCGCGCCGCGTGAGGAGTGGTTTCATGGACGCAGGACGTGAGGATTCATGGGAGACATCGGCCCCGCAAGCCGGCAGGTCGCAGGTCGTTGATGCAGAACCGCGGCCCAGTTTTCCCAAAAAGCAGGCAACCGCGACTAGCGCTTCAGTGACGGTTGGGTAACGTCCCGCGGTGCTTGCCGAAAAGTCCATGGCCCATTGGGCCGCGTTTACCGCCTTCGTGTTATTCGCACTGGCGCTGGACCTGGGAGTTTTTCACCGCGACAGCCGCAAAGTCAGCTTCCGGGACGCACTCATATGGACCGCGGTCTGGGCTGCCAGCGCCTTCGCCTTCGCCTTCTGGATCGCCCCGAAGACAATCGCGGGGTGGCGTCCCGCCGACACGGCGACGTTCATCACCGGCTACCTGGTCGAAATATCGCTGTCGATGGACAACGTCTTCGTCATCGCGCTGATCTTCCGCTACTTCGCGGTGCCGTCGGAATGGCAACATCGGGTGCTTTTTTGGGGCATCATCGGCGCCCTGATCATGCGCGGCTTCATGATCGTGGCCGGCGCGGCCTTGATCGCGAAGTTCCATTGGACGCTCTACGTGATGGGCATCTTCCTCATCTACACCGGCATCAAGATGTTCCGCGCAGGAGGCGACGACGATTCGGTCGAACCGGAGAAGAATCCCGCAGTGAAGCTCGTCCGGCGGATTTTCCCCATGACCCAAGGGTTTGAAGACGAACGTTTCGTGGTGCGCCGAGGCGCGCAGACGTTGCTGACGCCGCTCGCCTTGGTCCTGGTAATGGTCGAAACCACGGACGTCGTGTTCGCGCTGGATTCAATCCCGGCGATCTTCGGCGTCACCAATGATCCGTTCCTCGTCTTTACGTCCAACGTTTTTGCGATCCTGGGTCTCCGTTCATTGTATTTCGTCTTGGCCAGCATGATGGGTTACTTCCGCCTGCTGAAATATGGGCTCGCCCTTGTGCTCGTCTTCATCGGCGCAAAAATGGTCGGCGAACATTGGCTGAAGCAATGGCTAGGCGATCAGCTCACCAATGTCTCGCTTGGGTTCGTGGTGGGAATTATCCTCACGTCCATGATCGGATCAATTATCCTCGGCTGGCAGGAGCGGCGGCGATCCCCGGAGTCGATGCAATGAAGCACCGCTGGCTCATTGCCGAACCCCAGCCGCTGCTCACCCGCCCTCTCGTCGCCGCCCTAAAGATTAGCCCGCTTCTCGCCCAATGCCTGGTCAACCGGGGACATACTGAACCGCAGGAAGCGGCCAAGTTCTTGGAACCTCGCCTCAAGGCGCTGGCAGACCCTATGCTTCTGCCGGACATGGCCAAAGCGGTGGAACGGCTGTTCGTTGCCCGAAACGCGGCCGAACCTCTGGTCATCTTCGGTGATTACGATGTCGATGGAGTCACCGCGACGACGATTCTCGAAACCGGTCTCAAGGCGCTGGGCTGGAGTGTCCATCACTACCTTCCGCACCGGATGGATGAGGGTTACGGCCTGAGCCAAGTCGGCGTCGAAAATTGCCTTGGGCGGTTTCAAATATCCCTTCTTCTCGCGGTGGATTGCGGCTCAACCGCGGTTGAACAGATCGCCTGGCTCAAGACACAGGGAGTGGACGTCCTGGTTTTGGACCACCACCAAGTCAGCTCCCCGCCACCGCTCGCCCATGCCCTGGTAAATCCCCAACTGGCGAAGGAGGGGGAACACAGTTTCCGCGAACTGTGTTCCGCCGGACTTGCATTCAAGCTGATCCACGCGGTCTTGAAACATGGCCGGACCTTGGGGCTACCGGAATTCGAACGATTTGATCTGAAGCCCTATTTGGACTTGGTTGCATTGGGGACCATCGCGGACTTGGTTCCGTTGTCGGGCGAAAACCGGATTCTTGTTTCGGCAGGCTTGCAGCGGCTCGATACCACCGACCGGCCCGGACTGGTCGCACTAAAGGAAGTTTCGCAAACTCGGTCCCCAATTGGTGTTTACGAAGTTGGTTTTCAACTTGGCCCCCGCCTCAACGCGGCAGGCCGACTGGAAACCGCCGAGGCTGCGCTCGACCTGCTGTTGGCGCGGGATGAGGCGACCGCCATGCCCATAGCGCAGGCTTTGGATGCGACCAACCGGGAACGCCAGGCGATTGAGAAAGCGATCGCAGACGACGCAGTCGCCCTCGTTCGGGCGCAGTTCAAACCCGACGAACATTTTGTGATCGTCGAAGGTCAGCTGCACTGGCACATCGGAGTCGTAGGAATTGTTGCCTCCCGGGTCCTTCGCGAGTTTTACCGGCCAACCATCATCCTCGGAGGCGACAACGAGAATTGGCGGGGATCCGGCCGCAGCGTGCCCGGTTTTGATCTGGCGGCCGCTCTCCGGGAATGCGACGACCTATTGCTGCGCCACGGCGGACATGCGATGGCGGCCGGCATCACAATTCTGCCCGATTCAGTAACGTCCTTCCGCTCACGCCTTAACGAATTCGCCAAGCAGAAGTTAACCGCCGAGATGTTGGTTCCCGAACTTCGTCTCGACGCGAAGATTCCGCTAAGTGACTTGACGGTCGACGCAATCACGGAACTCCAGAAACTGGCTCCGTTCGGTCAACACAACCCGGCGATCCAAGTTTGCATACCGGCTGTCACCAACGCAACCAAGCCCCAAAAGCTCGGCAGAGGGCAACAGCATTGGCGCCTCCGCCTGACCGACGGCAACTCTGCGGTCGACGCCCTGTGGTGGGGCGCAGCAACCGACGGATCTGAGCTCCCCAGCGGATGTTTTGACGTAGCCGCCGTGCCTCAAGTGGAAACATTCAACGGCAGACGTTCGGTAAGGTTGCGGTTCATCGCTTGGCGTTTCGCGACGACGTGAACTCTTCCGACGAGTAACATTCGTTGTCCATGGAACGCAAAAGGGCGCCCAGCATTGCACTGGGCGCCCCTTTGGGATATTTGCGTGGTCAGACTAGGTCGATCTTGTCACCGGACTTCAAGGTCACGATTGCCTTTTTCCAGTCTCCACTCCAGCCATGAGCCTTGGTCATCTTGCGACGTTCCTTGCCCGGCATGTTGCAGGTGTTCACCCGTTCAACGGTGACCTTGAACAAGTCTTGAACCGCCACCTTGATCTCGGGCGCCGAAGCCCGCCGATCAGCTACAAAGGTGTATTGGTTGCTCTTTTCTGTCTGACGCATCCCTTTTTCAGTGATGCGGACTTTTTTGATGATATCGAATGACGTCAGATTCATAGGGGACGTTCGTTAAGCTTTGGATTTCTGAGCAAGACGTGCTTCGACCTGAGCAAATCCCTCCTTCGAGAAGATCAACTTGGAATACTTCAGGACATCATAGGTGTTGATACCAAGACCCGTCTTCAAATCGACACCTTCAATGTTGCGGGACGCGCTCTGCAATTTTTTGTCAATGGAACCGACGACAAAAAGGCTGCTCCCGCTAAGCCCTAGCGACTTCAACACCCCGACAAACTCCTTCGTCTTGTGGGAGGCTACCACCAAAGACTCCAGAACGATCACGTCGCCAGTCTTGATCCGCTCACTCAGCGCCCGGCGAAGTGCGAGCAATTTCACCTTGTCGTTGACCTTCTTTGAAAAATCTCTCGGCTTGGGACCATGGACTACACCGCCACCTCGCCACAAAGGGGACCGAAACGAACCTGCACGGGCCCGACCAGTTCCCTTTTGCCGCCAAGGTTTCTTGTTAGTTCCCGCCACGTCACCAACGGTCTTGGTGCAAGCTGTGCCACGACGTGCGCCTGCCCTGATGGCGACCACATGATCGTGAACCGCTTGGTTACCCTTGTTGTCGGAAATAACCTCAAAGGCAATCGAGTGCTGCCCAACGGGGTTTCCTTTTGCGTCTTTAACTTCGATATTCATGGATAATCCCCGTTATTTTTTGGCCTTTGCCGCCGCAGCCTTCTTGTCTGCCTTCTTGTCGGCCGAAGCACCAGCGAGAGCCGCAGCCCTAACTTCTTTGATTCGCTTTAGGCGTGCCGATGAATTCGAGATTTTCGTGCATTCCCGGATCACGCAATAATCACCTTCCGAACCAGGGAAACTGCCACGAATCAAGATCACATTATCATCCTTCCGGATCTGAACGATCTCGAGGTTCTGCACCGTTCGTTGAACTTGTCCCATATGCCCCGGCATCTTCAACCCCTTGTTCACGTGCCCAGGGAACAGACGGCAGCCAATCGCGCCGGACCTGCGATGCCAACCTTTGGCACCGTGGGTGGAATCGCCACCTCGGAAGGACCAACGGCCGACGACACCGACAAATCCACGTCCTTTGGTCACCCCAATGCAATCAACAAACTGCCCTGCTTCAAACAAATCTGCCCCCAAAACATCACCGGGTTTAACATCCTTCGTGAAGTTCCGAAACTCCTGAATGCGCCTAACTGGCACGCCGGAATGTTTTTTGATGTGACCCAAAAGCGGCTTCGTGAGGCGCTGTTCCTTCTGGTCATCGAATCCCAGCTGAACGGCGTCATAGCCATCTTTCTCGGCTGCCTTCTTAACCTGCAACACGTAATTCGGACCAACCTGAACCACGGTTACAGGGGTAGCCTCCCCTGAAGTGTTATACACCCGGGTATGGCCAATCTTTTTTCCAATTAATCCTAAAGGCATATGGTGGAGCGTTAAATTTTGATGGTAATGTCGACGCCCGCCGGCAGATTGAGCTTCTTCAGCTCATCAACGGTCTTTGCAGTCGGATCCAAAATATCGATCAGCCGCTTATGCGTCCGTTGTTCAAACGACTCCATGGACTTCTTGTCCACGTGGGGAGAGCGATGGACAGTCAACCTTTCGATTGAAGTCGGGAGCGGTATCGGGCCTGCCACTCGGGCTCCGGAACGTTTCACGGTTTCTACGATTTCACTCGCGGAAGCGTCAATGACTCGATGGTCATAGGCCTTCAGTCTGATTCGGATGCGTTGTCCAGCCATACAAAGAACAGTTTAGACGGTTGAATTGAACTAAATTTTAGCTACGCGCAGCAGGCCGCTTTTTGGCAGCGTCCATGATTTCACTCAGCACGCTATTGGGCACCTGCTCAAAATTAAGCGGTTCCATGGAATAAGACGCCCTCCCCTTTGAAAGCGAGCGAATCGCCGTCGCATAGCCAAACATTTCCTTCAGCGGGACATTGGCAGCGAGCACGGTCTGCCCGAGCTTGGCGTCCACGCCTTGAATCATGCCTCGCCGACGATTAATGTCACCCAGCAAATCACCCTGATATTCATCTGGAGTCGTCACCTCAACCTTCATGATTGGCTCAAGAAGAATCGGTCCCGCTTTTTGGAATGCGTCTTTCAAGGCAAAGATGCCGGCCATCTTGAACGCAAGCTCATTGGAGTCCACTTCGTGGAATGAGCCATCGGTAATGCTCACCTTGATATCAATGACCTGATACCCGGCATACACCCCCGACTTAATTGCTTCCAGAATGCCGTCCTGCACTGCCGGAACATATTCTTTGGGGATTGCGCCGCCGACGATGTCATTGACCACCTCAACACCCTTACCCTTCTCGTTGGGCTCAACCTTGATGCAAGCATGGCCATACTGTCCGCGCCCGCCGGACTGACGAATGAACTTGCCCTCGCCTTCGGCAGCCTGGGTAATTGTCTCCCTGAATGCAATTTGGGGTGCACCCGCATCCGCCTCAACCTTGAACTCGCGCTTGAGACGATCCCGGATGATCTCCAGATGCAATTCGCCCATGCCGGCAATGATTAGCTGTCCCGTTTCCTCGTTGGTGAATACCCGGAACGTCGGATCTTCTTCCGCAAGGCGCTGAAGCCCTTCGGACATCTTGTCGCGATCGGCCTTCGTTTTCGGTTCGATCGCCATGCTAATCACCGGCTCGGGAAAGGTCGGCGGCTCAAGAGTGATATCGAAATCCTCATTGCAGAGCGTGTCACCGGTCGTGATATTTCGCAACCCGACAAGAGCCGCGATATCTCCCGCATATGCCGCATCAATATCCTTGCGTTCGCTGCCCTGAATAACCATGAGGCGGCTGACGCGTTCCCGCTTTCGGGTGCGAGGGTTGTATATGGTGTCTCCCTTTTTCAACGATCCAGAGTAGACACGGAAGAAAACCAACTTGCCAGCATAGGGATCCGTCCAAAGTTTGAAGGCAAGTGAGCAGAATTTCCCGTTGTCGTCGGTTGGCACGTCGATCTTTGCATCGCTGCCAATTTCCTGACCTTGGGCGGAAGGAATGTCGAGCGGCGAGGGCAGGTAGTCGACAACGGAGTCGATGAGAACCTGGACACCCTTCTTTTTGAAGGCCGATCCACAAAGAACAGGGATAAGCTCAATCTTACAGGTGAGGCGACGAATTGCCTCCTTAAGCACCGACGGAGCAATGGGTTTTTCTTCCAGAACCAGTTCAGCCACCACGTCGTCCTTGTTCGACACAGCCTCAATAAGTTCAGCCAAAGCTGCGGCGGCTTTTTCCTTGAGGTTTGCGGGTATGTCTTGGATCTCGTATTTCAACCCTTCGTTCGCGATATCACCAGTTCCCCAAACGATGGCCTTCTGGTTAACCACATCGACTACGCCAGCAAACTGATCCTCGGCACCAATCGGTAGAAAAATTGGAAAGGCATACGCCTTCAGCTTGTTGCGCATGTCGGCAAGCGCATTGTCGAAATTCGCTCCGGTTCGGTCCATTTTATTGACGAACGCAATTCGTGGGACCTTATACTTTGTGGCCTGTCGCCAAACCGTCTCTGACTGCGGCTGAACGCCAGCTACACCGCAAAATACAGCCACTGCCCCATCAAGCACTCGCATGGAGCGCTCCACCTCAGCAGTAAAGTCCACGTGACCCGGGGTGTCGATAATGTTGACGCGATGACCAATGGCCTCCCGCGATTTGAACAACCCTTCCTCTTTCTTCTGCGTCCAGAAACAGGTCACCGCGGCGGATGTAATCGTGATGCCGCGCTCCTTTTCCTGCTCCATCCAATCTGTCACGGTGTTGCCGTCATCCACATCACCGATTTTATGGATCAAACCAGTATAGAACAAGATTCGCTCCGTAGTGGTGGTCTTGCCCGCGTCAATGTGAGCAGCGATCCCAATATTTCGGGTCCTCTCCAACGGATATTGCCGCTGTGGCGAATTCAGCGCGGCGTTGATTCCTACTGCATCACTCATGATAGGTCAGAAAATGAACGTTCTAAGATAAAAAACGCCCCGGGGCATGCCACGGGGCTTTGGAAGCAATCAAATTGATGTGCTACCAGCGGAAGTGGGCAAACGCCTTGTTGGCCTGCGCCATCTTGTGAACATCGTCACGCTTGCGAATGGCATTACCCTGCCCCATGAAAGCATCCATTAATTCGGCAGCCAATGCCTCGCGCATCGGTATGCCCTTGCGAGCATCCGCGTAGGTGGTAAGCCACCGCATGGCCAGCGCAACCTGTCGTTCCGCCGGAATTTCCATCGGCACCTGATACGTAGCACCACCAACTCGCCGGGCTTTCGTCTCAATCCGCGGCTTAGCGTTGTCAATCGAGCGCTGAAGGATGTCCAACGTATTCACGCCGGGATTTTTCTCCGCAAGCACATCCATGGCGCCGTAGACAATCTTCTGCGCGATTGTCTTCTTCCCGCTACGCATAACGATATTGATCAACCGACCAACTAGCGGACTGTTGAACCGAGGGTCAGGTTGAGTGATCCGCTTTTCTGCTTGGCGACGACGAGCCATATTTCGAAATTGTTACCAGGATGGAATTTGAAGGTCTACTTGGCGGCGGTTTTAGCAGCTTTGGGCCGCTTAACCCCATACTTGGACCGACTAACGCGGCGCTTCTCAACACCAGCGCAGTCTAGCGTCCCGCGAACAATGTGATACCGAACACCCGGCAAGTCTTTAACACGGCCACCGCGCACCAAAACGATTGAGTGCTCCTGAAGATTGTGCCCCTCGTCAGGGATGTAGGCAATCACCTCAAACCCGTTCGTCAGGCGAACCTTCGCAACTTTACGCATTGCAGAGTTCGGCTTCTTGGGAGTTCGGGTCATTACCTGAAGACACACACCCCGACGAAACGGGGACGACTCCAGCGCTGGAGCCTTGCTCTTGTAAGTGACCTTGTTCCGCCCTTTGCGGATCAGTTGATTAATTGTCGGCATGGAGCCAAATGTATCAAGTTGCCGTTTGCGAGTAACGGGAGCGCAGAACCTACCAACCAGAACCGACGGTGCAATACGTTTTTTGGAATAATTTGATTCAAGGTAGCTACGGATCGCGAGGCCTTCGGAGTGCTGCTATTTGGTTTCCATGTGCAGTTGTCGTGCCCGCTCCGAGAGCCCCCCCTACAGTCGCTGGAGGTTCGGTCAGTCCGTTCGCATTTCCCGACCCGAATACCCAAACGCGCCCTCGCATCGAGACCACTGGCCGAAATCTCCATGGGCGATTTTCCTGCTTGGCCAATGAGTTCCCAAACTCCGTTTCATGAGTTCCGACGCGATTGACGCAAAAAGCCGGATTCGCAACTGGCACATTGCCGGCCCCACGGATGCGCCTTGTTGCAGTTTTTGCCCTCTCGCCTCGGTCAATTCAGCCCCTTACTGCGCCCGGCGCAATCACGATTACGGAATCGCCACGGTTACTCGAAAGAATCGAGGGAAGCCTCCACTGATGTCGACCGCTGACAGCACGCCTTCGGCCGCTTGCGGACCGTATTCCGCCAATACTTTCCATGCGCCATCAGTAAGTGTGTCGCGGACCCAAACCGTATAGCTTCTACCCGAATTTGCCGGGAACACGATTTGTGCTCCACCGTTGGCTTCGCTGATGCCCACGCGGAAGACGCTTGTGGTGTCCTTGGGGTGGGTTCCGGCGATAAACTCGCTGATGTTGCTTTGGCCATCACCGTCCGGATCGCCCGTTGCCCCGTCGGCGCCGATGGCTGACCCGGGATTGAGCCCATACCGACTTTCCCACTCGTCCGGTAAACCGTCGGAGTCAGTATCCGCACCGTGCAGCGTATCTTCGGGGGTGTTTTGCCGGCCGGGAGTCGGGTTGGCTGCGGTCCAGTTCGCGGGATCGTTTCCAAACCGACCGCTGCGCACCCGTTGAAGCGAGTGCCCCAAGCCCGAGGCGGTGGTCGGCCAAGGGTTGGATACCGAGTAGTCGATGGTCTCCGCATTCACATACGGCACTTCACCTGCGGATGCGGGCGGCGTCTCCAATGGCGCGTCCGGGCGATTCAGTTCGAGCCGTTCACCGGAGTTGTTCAACCCGCCGGTCCACGGACCAAAGATCGGAACTTCGGTGGGAACATTAAAGGCAGCCCGGAACGCGGCTTCTGGATTGGTCGGCCACAGAGGATCGAAACTGACCAACAACGCAAATCCGCCGGGCGGCAAGGTAGTCCCCGGAGGAAACGTGAAATCAACGCCTCCACGCAAACGCCATCGATTGGTCGCATGATCCGGATCAAAAAGGTTCAGCGGTCCGCCGGTCACATTCCGGACCTCCACGAACTCAGCGGCGGAGTTGTTGAAGCCGGCAATCGGTGACGGTTCGCAGTGAATTTCCGTGATGACCAAGGGCCCGACCAAGGGGCCGGTATTCGGAGCACCGAGCGTCCGAGCTGCCTGCGGAACGAAGTGCTCGGCGCCGTCGCCACTGACGTGCCGTCCGAAGCTGACGCCGTTGAACGACGCGCCAAAATCGAAGCCATGGTGCCATCCAGTCAGAGTTCCGGCCCCATCGGCGCTGAAAAGGTGCGCTTCGTCACCCAGGGCACTGAACGAAAAGCCATTCGTGGCGTCGCGGAATGACGACTCGCTGACAATCCAGAATCCTCCCGCCGGGATCACAGTTCCATCGGGAATGCGGAATTTGCTCGGGGTTCGGAAATCGTCCGACAGCCACCAGCCTCCAATTTCCACAGCCGCCACCCCGGGATTGTGGAGCTCAATGGAGTCCAATAACGGCGGATCCGTGTGAGTGAGGGCCTCGTTGATCAACACAGGGGGCACAACCACAGGATCCGGGTCCGCAGTGCCCGGTGAGCCCCCCGGCTGAGCACTCAGTCGCCACGCGTTGGCACTTCCCAAGCCTGCGGGCATTACCGCCTCATCACGGAGGACCAACGAAAAGCCAGCACCATCCGCCAACGGCGCCCAAGAGTCATCATAGCTGAAGTCACTGATCAGCTCCTGCAGCGGTCCCCGCAGCACCAGGCGGTTTCCTTCATTCGCAAGCGACCCGGAAAACTCGCCCGCGATGCTTGAGGCGCCCGGATACCGGGTCAGGAATGCGGCCCGATTTCGAACCACCAGGACCCTGCCGCCAGGTGCAACGGACGTGACGCCGCTGGCCGCGGTGAACGCATAGCTGATCCCACCGCCCAGAGTAAACCCGACCAGGTTCAACGATGCGGCTGAGGTGTTCTTCAGTTCGATGAACTCAAAATCCGAATCGGTATTGGTGGAACCAACAGGGGCGTCGGCCGGATGGAACATAATCTCGCTCAGCAGGAGGGGCGGCACCACGTTGAAATAGGTCGCCGCCGTGACCCCCGACCATTTGGAGACCAGCGGAGGATCTCCGGCTCCCGTTCGGGCAGTGTGGCCGCCGTTGTTCACCCGGGCAACCAACCGGGCATTGGCGGAGATCTGGATCGGCTCCGCGCCGGCAACGCGGGCTGAGCCGCGGACGGCGCCGCCCGGAGACCTGGGGTCGGTGCCGTCGAGAGTGTAGTAGATGGTTCCGTTGGCCGGCCCCGTCAGGCGAACACTGATGCTGTTGGTGAACCGCCCGCCCGGCGCGCTGTTGGTTGGGCGGAAGACAAACTGGCTGTCCATGAACGTGACCCGGTTGGAGAGCCAGAACTTCAGCGAGTTGATCTCGCCTTGGAAGCCGTTGCGCGGAGGGGCTGACCCGCCCCATTTGGACTGTTCACGCGGTTGGGCCTTGCGAATCTCACCGGTCAATTGGTCGACCAAACGATGCAGATTCGTGGTCGAAAAATCAGACGCCCGCAGCTCCTGATAACGATCAATCCACTGCTGGAAGAAGTCCGGATCCTGGAAGAGCCGGCCCCACCACGCTTGGGTCGTCTCATTGAAAAAGTCAGTCCCGGAACCGTTCGCGGAACTCCAGATGCGGGGATTGAAGTCACGGCCGTCCGTGGAATACAGGGCGCGATCAAAATCCCAATGAGGCCCGAAGGTGATCTTGCCGCTGCGAGGTTTGTAGAGGTAGGCGCTGAGGCGGAGCGCATCCACGTTGAAGGTCAGGGTGTTGATCAGGTGGTAGTCGATCCACGCCTCGACATCAATGTAGGCGCGATAACCGGTCGTCGGATTAAGCCAATTGTTGCCGTAAAGCGCGGTTCCGAATGCATCGAAGTGACTTTGCAGATACTGCCGTTGGGCAGCCCGTTCCGGCAGGAACATCTCCGTCTCCGAGGGCTCAACGAATACCATGCCTTGGTTGGCCGCGTAAAAGCCGGACTCTCCGGGACCGGGGCGGTCCACTTTGAGGAGATATCCACCGGTCACCTGTGGCGCCCTGCTGTGTTCCGGCTCCAACTTGTCGACCGCTACCCGGTCCGGACTGCGCCGGATACGTTCCTCCAGCACATAGATGCCGGCGTAGGTCCCCGGGTAGCGCACCGTGCCCAGCCGGTCGGTGATCAGGAACAGCTCGACGAAGCGGGTCCGCGACGAATAGCGCCCGATGTCCCGGCTAAGCTGATGCGCAAATGGGTTGTGGATGAGGATGGGTTCGAAATTGTTCGGGGCGTAGAGCACCCAGTCGGAGTCCGCGGGCATTCCTAGCAGTTCCCGGTCGTTGTCGGCTTCAAATTCATCCCGGGTCTCCAGGTTCAGGCTGACCTTGGAGTAGCCCAGCGTGCTTGAGCCGCGGGCCCCGATGCCGACCTTGGAGCGCACCGTCGGCGGGTTCGTCAATGTCGTCACCCCATTGACCGGCTCGTAAACCTGGAGGTAAGCCGTCTGCTGGCCATCCGCCGGCGGGCGGGATTTTCCGAAGTTGTGGAGGATCATCACCGGCAAGTCCGACGCGAACGTCGGCGCAGTGCCCTCCAGCTTGAGATACATCTCGGTGCGCGGTTCGCCCGGGAGAAGCCCCGGCGCAAAAGCCCGCGCGCGAACAATCACCGAACCGCTGATCGCAATGGCCGAAGCGTAGGCGGGCGAGGTTTCCGTCGGCAGCGAACCGTCGAGCGTGTAGCGGATGACGGCGGCCGGATTCGGCGTTTCCAACGAAACGGAGAGCACGAAGTCCGTCTGGTAAGTGCCGCCTTTGGCCGAAAACCTCAGCCCCGGCGCGAACCCAGCGCCGCTGGACGAATTGGCCGTGCCGGGCGTGGGGGAAGCGAAGTAGCCCACGACGTTGGGCGCCCCGTTCGCGCGCCCATAGGAGACGTTCTTTCGCTGCGGCGGATAAACCGGGGCAAAGCCGGAAACGACTTCGCCCGACGGATTCACCAACCCCAGAAATTCCCCGCCATTCGAAAGCTTAAAATTGGTGTGCAGCCGACCGGTCGTGACCGTGCGGTTCTTCTCGGAGGCGAATACGACCAAACGCCCTCCCGCCGGCAACGTCAGGTTCGGGAAACGCCACTTGGTCAAGTTGGCCGGGTCATCGGTCAGCGACCAACCGAAGAGCGAGACGCTTTGCGCGGACGAATTGAATAGCTCAATCCAGTCGGATTCATCGCCATCCTCGTCGCGATTGACGCCGTCATTGTCGGCGAGGAATTCGCTGATGAGCACGCCGGGGGTCGGGAGTGTTGGATCGACCGTATAGCCCCACGAGGCACCCGCGAACGGATGCGGTGTGCCTGCCAAGTCCGTGATCCCGTGGCTGGACCGGAACGCCACCGTCACGGCCCCGTTGGCCGCCTTGGGGAAACTGAACACGAACTGGCCCGGCGTGATTTCAATGACATTGGTGGCTGCCCGGCCGTTGATAAGCAGGTCTGCAGCCTCCACGCCCTTCACGGCCTCGCTGAAGATGACCTCGACCGAAAACAATTCCCGGACGGCCGCGCCAGCCGCCGGCGATTGGCTCGCAATGACCGGCGCGTCGAAGTCCCCCTCGAAGTTGAGCGACGCGTCCCAGACGATGTCACTGCTGCCCAACGTCGTGTTCACCAATTGGATGGCGATGTGATTGACGCCCTTGCTCAGCAAGGTCTGGGCGTTGGCGATCGGATAGTCGTTGAACACCGCGGGATCGGGATTCACCGCGCTGCTGG
>JACCDO010303616.1_pt1 | contig 18420 bp, 18 predicted proteins | sample 7446101 | NCBI WGS metagenome assembly JACCDO01 (sample SAMN15323440, study PRJNA562643) | freshwater metagenome | isolation source: river surface water | place: USA:Blue River Watershed | collected 2017-08-16 | reverse complement strand
GATTCTTTGATAAACATAGGAAAATTCTTTATTAGCACTTCCACGTGTAGTTTCTTTAACAGTAATATGAAGAGTACATCTACCACGAACGTTACTGTTACGGCAAATATGAGTACCGGCTTTTCTAGCGGCACCAGCGGGTGTAGTAGAAATAAAGCGTCCACCTAAGTTGGCTTTTCCTTTTTTCTTTCCGGATTTATCAGATACAGAGACAATAGTAAAACTTCTTTTGTTATCCATTTTTATTTAATAAAACAAAAAATAAAAATAAAAATAAAATTACTTATTTTGTTTTATTAAATAAAATGTTCAATAATTGTTGTTGTCAATGTTGTTTTTCTGAAAACTATGTACCAAATTATTACTTTGAATATTATCAAGATACTGTTCAAACAGTCTTAAGAAAAGGTCAAAAAGGAAAAAATGTTAAAATTTTACAAGAGCGTTTAAATTATTACGGAGCTCGTTTAATTGCGGATGGAGATTTTGGAAATCAAACAGAAATTGCAGTAAAAATATTTCAAAAAAATAATAATTTGGATACCGACGGAATAGTAGGACCAAAAACAGCAAGTTATTTAAATAGTAATAATTCTAAAAGAATTGATCAAATAGTTAATAATTTAGTACCTTTACCACCTTCACAAGTTTACCCAGATTTACAACCAAGTGAGGAAATTACTAAAAATCAAAGAAAAGTTATCGACACAATTTTATCTATTAATGAGACAGGTAAAATTCCTTCTAATAAATCTTATTCAACTGTTGGTGTTTTAGCAGATGGTGCTGGTATTTCATATGGAAAACATCAAGGAACTGATAATAGTGGTTCATTAGATAAAATAGTTAAAAGATATAAAAAATTAAGTGGTTCAACTAAATTTGATCAATATATTCCGAAATTAGAATCGAATTTTTCAACTAAATATACAAGTAGAGGAAATGCTTCAGAAGAAGTTAAAAATTTGGTAAATTTATTAGAGCAAGCAGGTTCTGATCCATTGATGCAAAGAGCTCAAGACGAAATATTTGATGAAGGTTATTGGAGACCGATAGTTGAAAAAGCTAAGAAACTTGGATTAAAATTACCATTCTCTTATTTAGTTTTTTATGATACTTGTATTAATGCCGGTTGTGGTAGACTTGAACAATTAATCGATAGAGTCACAAACACACCTCCTATTCGTGGTGGAAATGAAAAAGAATGGATTAAAGGATTTTTAACTGTTCGTTATGATTGGTTAATCAGGTTAAATACTAAATTTTCTAAAATTTCGGCAGAAAAGAGAGTAGGAGCATTAAGAAAAATTGCAAATGAAAATAATTGGTTTTTACAAACACCATTTCAATATCGTGGTTTTACAATTGAAGGGAATGAGGGAAATGATGTAAATGATTATTCTCCAACAAAAACAAAAAATGAAAATGTCATTCAAACATTTTATCCAAAACAACCAAATAATTTAACTATTTCTCAAAAATTATTAAATAGTAATAATAAAACTATATTTGTTATGGGAGATTCTCAAGTTGGTAGAAGCATTAAAAAAGGCACAGAAATAGTTTTAGCTCCATATTATAATGCTCGTATAGAGTCTTGGTATAAAGAAGGTACTACGCCAAAAAAAATCATGGAACTTATTAATAGTGATTTAGGAAAAGAATTAAAACAATATTTATCACAAAGATATCCTGTTATTATTATTCAGTTAGGAGATAATGGTATTAGTAGTGAAAAAGAATGTTTCGATTTATTAATTTATATTAATTCTTATTATTCTATTTCCGATTTACCATATATTATTTGGAGTGGTCCTTTTCCATTATGTTTACCGAATGGACAATCTACATCTTATGTAAAATCAGAACCATGTAGTAATTCTGAATGGCGTTGTATTACAAATTATCAAAAAAGTAAAAAAAATACATTTTCATATAGAATTGAAGAAGCAACTAAAAAATTTAATAATGTTAAATTTATTTCTCCATATAATTATGAACCATTTAGATCATTATTAGGAACAAATACCTGTTGGACCTCTGACGGTGTTCATATTATTCAAAATTATACAAATTCTTATTTACAAAATTTTAAAAATATTTAATTAAAAATAAAATTTCATAATTATAAAAATTATGAAAAATATGCAAAATAATATACTTGATTTTGGTAAATTTAAAGGAAAAAAATTTCATTATGTTATAAAAAAACATATAGATTATTGTCAATGGATTCTTGATAATTTAGATTATAATAGTACTGATCAAAAAAGAAAAGAATTTTATAATTTTTTGTTGGCTGAAATTAAAAATATAAAATAATCAAATTTCTAAACAAACATATTGTATTTATAATCTTTAAATATTGAATTTTTTTTTCTTTCAGCAATATTTGGTAACATATAACTCATTTGATGGAGACTATGAGTTTTAATTAATCCTTTCTTCAAACAATCGTGAATAGCTAATTTTATTTTTTCTTTCTTATTAAAGATTTCGCTAAAGTGACAATTTAAATATTTTTCAATAGCTAACTTAGAAGAACCAGTTCGATCTCCTAATTTATAAATTGCATACATAACAAGAGTATTTATATATTTATTGTTATTTCTCTTATTTTCTGTCATATAATCAGGTAAAGTAATTGGTTGTTTAGTATTTTCTTTACTTTTTTCACTTTTTTCCCAATCAATTTGAAAATCATCTGGAAATTTACTAACAAATTCACTATTATAATGATATGTATTTAAGCATAGATTAGCATTTTTAGCTTCTTCTATTTTAGAATATTGAACATAATAAAAACCTGAAGATGAAAGTTCAACCTTTTCTTTTTCAATAAAACTATTTAAAAAAGGTGCAAAATAGTGATCGTGATTTATAAATGCTACTTTTATAATAGTACCATAACGTTCGCATAACTTTCTTAATCTTGAAATAGATAAATGACTTTTTCTAATTTTTAGAATGTAATTAATCATAATTAGCTGAATAAGTTTCAATTAAAAACATTTAATTAAAAATTCAATTTTCAATTTTCCTCTAAATTAACATTACAATCTATACATAAAATACGTAATTTAGCTCTTTGTAAATGATAGTCTTGCCACTTCTTCATATATAAATGATCTTCTTCGCGAAATATTTCTTGTGCTAAGTTATTTTTTTTAAAATTTGTCGGATAATTTGGATATAATTCAATAAAATCTTTTGCAATATCACGAAATTTAATAATATGATCAACGGTCAAATAATTGAAAGTTCCACAAAATTCACAAGGTACATTTATTTGGGTTGATTTAAAATCATGAATTTGATCTTTAATTGAAGATCTCATAGCCCAAACTAATTTCTGTTGTACAGGATTATCTTCTCCTCTAATACATTTACTCCATGAAATACTATCACTTTTACCGTCATTTAAATGAATAAAAACTTGTATATCACTGTATTTAATAATTTTTTTAGTAATCGGAAATTTACGAAATTCAATATCTTTTATTTTATTGACACCTTTTTTAAATTTTTCAGGATGACGATTAAGTAGTTTTTTGAAAAAAATAAATTCTTCTGGGTAATTTTTACGTAAACTTTTACATTCTTTAATTTTCATAATCAATTCAGTAGTATACTTTTTTAAATCATCAGAATTAATGAAATCATCGGGAACAATCATTTTAATATAAATTATATAATGTTATATTTTCATTTTTTAAATATAATTGAAATTTCAATTTAAATATTTTAAATTTTTTTTTTGCATATATACATGTATATATTTAATTTTAAATCAAAGACTTGATCACTATGTATAATCTTTTTTTCATAATTTAATCCATTATAATCTAACCATTTTTCAAAATCTTTTTTAGATGTTGCTATACCTGAATCAACCCATACAAATGGTATGTGTTTTAAGATTGGTTTAATTTTATAAAATAAATGGTCCATTTTATTTTGATCATCTAATTGATGGATAAAAATTATTTTACCATTATCTTTTATTAATTTTAAAGCATGTTGTAACATATTAGTCATTATTTTTCGTGGTATTACTGGAAAAGATTGACCAAAAATAGCGTAATCATATTTTGCTTTAGTTTGAATATCAAATAAGTCTTTTATTTCTATCTTGACATTACTGACTAATTTATTTTCTAAAATAGTTTTTTTACAATATTTATTATATTCAGTATCAATATCAATGCCATGGATTGATATATTTTTATCGAGTATAGCATCTTTATTATAAACTAAATTTCTACCGGGACCAACTCCAATATCTAAAAGTAATGAATTATTTTCAATATTTTGAAACATTATTTTATAATATTCTGAAGTATTTTTAGTTTGCCAAAAATTATAAAATTCTACTTTTAAAAACTTTTTACATAATATCATTATACTTATGAAGATAGCTAAAGTTATAATGCATATAAAAATTATTTTATTTCTATTTTTCATTTAATATATTTTATTATAATTTATAATTTTAAATTATAAAAGTCAATTTTTATTTTACCATGGATAATCGGCATATCTAACTTTAAATATTTTTTCTTTTTTTAGAGCAATATAACAACAATATCCATATCTGTCAAGACCGTCGTGACATTGGTTTTGTTTATAATTACAATTTTCTGTAAGTAAGAAATAATTATATTTTTTACCTTCGTTTAAACCTTCATTTGGGTCTTTAATTAAGTCTTCTTTAATTGTTTTATAAAAGTGATTTGTAAATATTTGATAATAATCTATTTTATTTTTAGAAGTTTCAACACAATGATCTATTAATTTTTTAAACAATTCTTTTTTAGGTGGAGTAGCTATAATTCCTTGATATATAGTATTCTTTACAGTAGACAAAACACTATAGATATAATCTTTATTAAATATCTCATTTAATGGTTTCATTAATTCAGTTTTGATATCTATATATATCCCTCCATTGATATACAAATAACAATAACGAAATAAATCAGCTTTATGAGCACCATTTTGTAATCTTTGATAACCTTCTAAAACATCATTTGAAAAATTATTTTTTATGAAATTTATACAATCTTGATCTTCAAAAAAACGATATTCATAATCAGAAGCAAATTTTTTGATATTTTCAAATACTTTTTGTGGAACTTTATTTTTATTTTTGTAAGTTTGAATTAGTATTTTTGGTATACTGTTAGATTTTAAATTACTCAAATTATATTTTTCTAATTTCGATTTACGCGAAAATAATATTACAAATATAGTTATAATTAATGTAATTATTACAATTAATATACTTAATATGATAAGTAAATACATTTATTTATAAAATTATAAAATTATAAAATAAAAACTTTATTTAAAAACTTATTTTCTTTTATAAAATATGATTGAACAATTTCAACGTCCATGGGGTTTTTATGAAATTATCGAAGAAAAAGATGATCGTAAAGTTAAAAAATTGACTGTTTATCCAGGAAAAAGATTAAGTTTACAATCTCACAATTATCGGTGTGAACATTGGATTCAATTTTCAGGAAAAGGTCAAGCAGAAATTGATGACCAAATTTTGGAAATTGGAGAAAATACTCACATTTTTGTTAATTTCCAACAAAAACATCGTTTAATTAATAACAGTGATGCTAACTTAGAAATTATCGAAATACAAAAAGGAACATATTTTGGTGAAGATGATATTATTCGTTATCAAGATGATTTCGGAAGAAGTTAACATTTAGTCTAAAAAATTATAAATTTTTAAAAATATTTAAAATATTTTTTATTATAAATTATGAAATATTTAACTACCCCTGTTATTTATTTAAAAAATGAGGATTTCGATAAAACAGGTCAATTAATTAATCCAAGTATTCCTAAAGATAAACCAGTTATTATTATGATACAGGCAAATTATTGCGGATATTGTACAATGGCGAAACCTGATTTTCAAAAATTTGCCAATAAAAGTAATGGGAAATATGTTTGTGCAACTATTCAAGGAGACGGTGATAAAAAATTACACAAAAAATTGAAAAAAATATATCCGCAATTTCAATATTATCCTAGTTACATAGCTTATAAAAATGGTGAATTTGTCAAAGATTACACTGAAGGTCGTGACGTCAAATCTTTAACAACTTTCGCTGAAAGTATATAAAATTATTTTTATATTTTATATTTTTTATTTTTTATTTTTATAATATAAAAATGACAATAGTTGAAGATTATAAACAACAAGAAATTGATTTTCTATATTATCTTTTTACCGAAGGAGCATTGGCACTTGAACAACTTGAAAATACTACTACTGATATTACAAATATTACAGAGGAATATAATAATACTACACAATTTGAAATTAATAATTATTATGAAGGTTCAGTTATATATACTATAAATGATGAATCTAATATGCCTACAGGAACTTATCTAGAAAATTATATTTTACAAATACAAGAAAATGGACAAAATAGATCTTATAATGTAAAAACCATAGTAGGTGATTTAAAAATTGAACTAACAGGACAAATAGAAACCGGTATTGAAAATGCGATTAATACAATTGGAACAAATGTATATAATGAAGTTATTAGTATGGCTAATGCAAAAATACAATTAAAAAAAGAATTATTGGGCATCAAAACATCATTAAAAGATAAAAAATCTATATTTGGTTCATATATAAAAATTATACAAAATTCTATTTCAAGTGATTTTAAACAACGTATTACAAGTAATTTTCAATTAACAAAAGTAACAAAAGATGGAACTGTTATATTAAATCCAATTTATAAACTATTAAATTTAACATTTTCTGGTAATGTAGATGGATATAATTTTCAACAACAAGCAATAGCTTGTAGTTTAAATGGAACATTTATTACTATATGTGGTAATGGAGGTGTTTATGTTTCTAATAATGGAGGTGTAACATTTCAATTTATTAATCAACCTTTTGAAAGTGTATATGGTCAATATTTATTTGCAGTAGATATGAATTCTTCTGGACAATATCAAATGGTTGTTAGCACTGCGGATAATACAAATTCTACTACAAATGCTTCATGTAATATATTTATTTCAACAGATTATGGTAATAGTTGGATAACCAGTTTTCAAAATATAACTTATAATAATACTGAAAGTTGGTTACAATCTTGTGCTATTTCTCCTGAAAATGCTTCTGCTGGTTTAAATTTTACTATATATAATGGTTATTTTAACGATAATATTAGTTGGTTTTCTACTGCGAGTACTGCACCAGGAACAACTCCCGGTGTTACAATAGATTTAACAAATATTTATAACGGTACAAATACACAAATTCCGACAAACTCTACAAATGTTTGGTCTGCATCATGGTCTGGATATATTAACATTCCCAAAGGTTTGTCAGGAACATGGACTTGGTATACTAGTTCAGATGATGCAAGTTATTTATGGATTGGTGAAGCTGATGCAACTAGTGTGTCAAGTCCTACTACAAGTAATGCATTGATTAATAATGGAGGTACACATGGAACCACAACAAAAAGTGGTAAAATTACTTTAACTGAAAATACAACATACCCAATATATATAGTATGGGGTAATAGTGGAGGTCCACTATCAATGAGTGTATTTTTTAATATTCCAAATTATTCTACCAATTATTATCTCAATAACTCAATATTTACTAATTTAATATCAATAGATCAGATAACACCAACAATAACTATGTTTGCTGCTGGTGGTGGTTCTGGAGAATGGTATAATTATTTTTCTGATAATTTAGGTGATACTTGGACTGAAATAAATAATTATGCTGCTACAAGACCAGGATGTACCCTTTTAAAATCATCTACTGCTATATCAACAAATGCATGGGGTATTGCAAACTATTTTATATCAACTTTAAGTAGTCCGCCATCAGAAACAAGCTTTACTATTACAAACACTAATACTAGTTCATCTTTAAGTACTGGAAACACATCTCAACGTATTACTAGTAGTAGCGATGGTAATAAAATTGCAATTAGTACAGATTATCAGTATGTTCAAAATGGTCAAAGTAATTGTATTTATGTTTCTACTAATGGAGGTACTACTTGGTCTACTTTAGCTAGTCCAGGAAATTCACAATTAGTTAATATATGTTATAGTCCTGATGGTAGTAGATTAATTGTTTCTACCGCAAACACGATGTATATATCATGTGATAATGGTATAAATTGGGTTTCTTATCCGTATAATAATTCTACTAATATTTTTTATTTTAATATATTTAACAACGGTAATAATATATATTTAGTTGATCAAAATAATCTATTATATAGTTTAGATATTCCTTATTCTCCTGTATTTCAATTAGATGCTTCTAATTATTCTTCAATAACATTTGTATCAGGCACATCTAATGTAGCTTCGTGGGGTAAAGCTGTTCCATATACTAATCCAACTAGTTATACTGAATATATAGCTACTGCATTTAATGGTAAGCCTGGTATTGTATTTGGAGGTAGTGATGGTATGCAAATTCCAGTTGCACCATATACATTTATAAAAGGTATTACTGTTTTTGTAGTTTATAAAGTATTAAAATCTTCAACAGGTACAGGTACTACTTTAGTTTCTAGAACTAATAATAATAATAATATAACTGCTCCTACAGATATGTATAATAGTACACGTGCATATGGTAATGGAACTTCTTCTACAACTTTAACCAGTGTGTATAACACTAATACATTATTGGGTACTAATAATATTTTTGTTTATTCTGTTGGCCCAGGATCATGGAATGAATGGTTAAACAACGTTCTACAATTAACAAATAATAGTTTAACACAATCGAATTATGGTGATTCTAAAGCTACAAGTGTTTATATTGGAACAAGAGCTGATAAAGCTACTAATTTTATAGGTGTTATGGCTGAAGTTCAAGTATATAATTCCAAATTATCTCAAAATGATGTATCTTATATATATAATAAGTTGAAGAATAAATGGGGTCTTTAAATAATATATTTTTCTTAACCTTTTTATGGTTAAAAAAACGAAAATATTTTTAAGTTTAAAGTTTTTTATTTTTTATTTCTTTTTAACCATTTATTCATATATTCTATTCTAAATTTTTTATCTTTTGTCATTAAATGTACTATAAAATTATCATCTAAGTTTTTTTGACCCAATTGTAAATTTATTTCCGAATTAAATGTTCTCGAAGGTTTTATTTCAATATGATTTTGACAATCCATTTTATTCTCTTTGATAAAATTTTCAATCATAGTTTGTTCGTGAAAATAATCATATAAATATTTTCCTTTATAATTCCATAATAAATCAAAAAACTTTTTACTCCAATCCGTACATTTTACAAATATTGTACCACTGTTAACTGTATCTTTTCTAGCACTATTGACATTATCTTCACATATTATTATATCTTTATGTGTTGTTTTAATAATATCTTCTAATTTGATATTATGATCATTAAAATATGCGTCGGAATCTATCCAAAAAATATAATCATATTTATTTTCACCCAACAGAGTATTTATTACTTTAATTTTACACCATTGTGGTGCTCTATCAGACATTTCCTCATGAAAAATTCTTAAATAGTAACCATATTTATTAGTATAGATACTATTTATTTTTTCAGCTAATTGAGAATATTCTTTAATATTATCTGTGTAAGACATACATACACAAATCTTCAATTTTTTGGAATGATCATCAATCTCAAAATTTTCAACTAGTTGGTTGTTCATTCTACTTAATTTACCTAATTTATGAGTATATTCTACACTCATAATACTATTAGTTTTAACTAAATTGTAAGTTGCCATATAATCACGAAATCTTGGGATATGAACTTCTGAAATAGGATAATTAATAAAAGAATAACCATAATCATGTTTTTGATATAGTAAATTTTTATCCATTTGTTAATTTATTATAACAAGTATAATAAATATTTTTATTTTTCGGTAAAAACCGATCTTATAAATTACATATATAAGTTTTAAAAATTTATTGAAATATTTTTTAAAAACTTTTTAAATTTTATCTCCTATATATAAAAAATGAAATTAGAAGATTTTAATCGTAACTTATATGATTTAATAAATGGAGCTAATACTTTAGCAAGTGACGGTACAACACTTTTAAGCATAGCTAACTCTATAAATAACAAAGGTATGTTAAATGCTCTGACACCAATTTTAGATTCTATTAAAGCTGATATTATTAATTTTGTCGACAAATTATATGAAAAATCTACACAAGAACAAACAAATTTTCAAGATCAGTATGATTTAATTATTATGGTTGAATTATTGCAGATAGTACAAAGAGTTAATAAATTACATGATCAAATTTTGTCTATTTATTTACTAACTGATAAAATTAATAGCGGTAGTTATACTGGAGCTGATTTAACTGCATTACAAACCGAAAAAACACAGGAACAAAACTTAGCTGAATCATCCATAAGCAATATTTATAGTGATGTAGCAGCATTAAAAATTGATCTTGCAAAAACTACTGGAACAACATATCTTGATGAAGTATTAAAATATTCAGAATATAAAAATATCGAAGATTTACTTAATATTCTTATTAAAAATGGAATAATTGGTAATGACAAAACAATAAACGTTGTTGATTTTATATCAGATCTTATAGATGATATAAATCCAGAAGTTGTTAAATTCTTTTTAAGAAAAATTAAGAAGAAAAAAGAAATTTTAATGAAATTAGTTAATCAATTAGGACATATACTTTTATCTGGTGGAGATTTTATTGATAAGATAATAGGAGAGAAATTAAAATTAGATTTAAATGATAATACTATGTTCGATGGTACAGATTACAAAGAATTATTTGCTGCTTTACCAGATAATATATTTAAGACACAGACGTCACAAATTGTTGAGGTTGAAAAACTTGTTGAGGTTGAAAAACTTGTTGAGGTTGAAAAACTTGTTGAGGTTGAAAAACTTGTTGATGTAGGTAATGGTAAAAATGAAACAGTCTATATAGAAGAATCTGCAAAAGGAGAAATTCTTTCTATATTATATAATCTAGTAGGTTCTAATAATGATCCTTTACATTTTGAATTAGGCGAATTATAATTTTTTTTATCATTTTTGATAAAAAAATTATATAAATAAATGAAAGAATATAAAATATTCATAGATGATGTAATTAAGGAACTTTTGCCAGAAGTTGTTAAAAAATATATTCCAAATATTAGATATACTTCAGATAGAAGAAAAATGATTTCTATGTTAGAACCATATTTATATGAAATTATGTTTGAATACAGGTTTAATAAATTTCAATATATTATAGATCGTATATACCAATTATCAGGTGTTGATAAAAATGAAATTATAAATGATTATAATGAAATAAAAAATGATATTAGTTTATTTAAAAATAAACTAAAAAATGAAATAATTATATATTTAAAAAATATTTATTAAAACTAAAATGTTAAAATATATTATTTCTACATATAAAATAATAACATTATTTTTTAAATATTCTATATTGAATAAAAATGATTACGAAAATTGTAAAAATTTTTATAATGAATTTTTGAGTTTAGGAACAGTACCCGTTAAAATATTTCAATGGATAATAAATTATACATATCATTTACCTTCTAATAAAAATAATAAAAATTTACTATTTCAAATGTTTTATGAAAAAATTATGAATCAATGTCAGACCCATGATATATCATATACAAAAAATATTTTATCAAAATATAATATAAATATTGACAATCTGTTACTTCTTAACTCTGGGTCAATTGGACAAGTTTATAAAGGAAAATGGAATGATAAAATTGTAGCAATAAAAATTTTACATCCCGATGTTAATAATACAACTAATTATTGGTTTTATGTTTTAAAAATTATATTTTTTATTTTGAAGGTAACAAATAATTTAAAAAAATTAAAATTAGATTGGGAAAGTTTACAAATTTATTTTAAATCACAATTTGATTTTCGCGAAGAAGGAAAAAATTTAGAAAAATTTTATAAATATTATATAGACAATGATTATGTGATTATACCAAAACCATATTTTTATCAAAAAGATATACTTATAATGGATTATATAGAATCTCAAAGTTTTGATATTTTAGAAAAAAGTTGTTCAAAATATTTAACTTTTAAAATGTATAATTTTATGCTTATAATTATGGAAGATATGTTTTTAAATATGCCATATTTACATGGTGATTTTCATAATGGAAATTATGGTATTATTATTAAAGAAAATTCATTTAAAATAGTACTTTATGATTTTGGTTTAATTATACCAAATTCTGTTGATATATGTTTAATATATAGTTCAGTACTTTTCAAAAATCCTAATACATATGCTGAAAGTTTAATAAATATTTTTAAAATTGATCAAAAATTTACTTCGGTAATAAAAAAAATGGTTGTAAAAGAGATTGAAGAAGAAAATGTTAATTTTAATGATATATTAGAAATCGTATTTCAAAATAAAGGTGATATACAAATTTCATTAGAATCTATATTTTTAATAACTACATTTTTAAATATTGAGAAATTTAAGAAAGTTTCAAACAGAAATATTTTAGATAAAATATCTATTTTAGAAGATTTAAATTGTTTTAAAAAATATTGTGATAATCTTATATCTTTTTATTTCGACAATGATAAAAGTTTTTTAGATAGAAAAAATATGTATGATTCTATTCACTTTAAAGAAAGACATTTTTAAGCTTATTTTATACTCTTAAAAATATAAAATTTTTTTGAAATCATAAATTTATCAACCACATACTTGAAAATAAAAGATAACTAAAAAATATTTCAATGTCTATCTTACTAAAACTGAATATACCAAGTAAAATAATAGTTGAAATTAAATACATGAAAATATTTTTATTTGAATGAATTTTTTGTAGTAAATATATTAAGTACATTAATATTAAACTAAGTGCTAAATATATTCCACTATTATCAGTTATTGCTGTAAAAACATAAAACCCATTCATTATTCCGATTATGACATTTTTATAATAATTAATTTTTAATTTTACCGGATTATTTTCTGTAGAACAGTAATAAGTCATATATAAAAAAAGTATTCCATTAATACTTGACATTAAAAAAGGACTAGTTGGATCACGAATTCTTTGATAATAACTATTAATCAACATTCCAAAAAGTGTAAAAGATGTTAGTATATGTTTAATCATCACCCAGTGACAAATATTTTCTACTATTAGGGTTTTTAATTCAAATTCTTGTAATAATTTTGGAATTATACTCCAATTGTGTATATTCATATCAGAAATCTTAAGTATTGTTTGATTTTCACCCCCAATAATACCAATACCTAAGTCTGCTGTCATAATTGCTGAAATATCATTAGAACCATCTCCTACCATTAATACAGGTTTTCCAAATGTTTCCTTTAACATAGTAACATATTTTTGTTTTAAATCTGGAGATGCCCGATAAATTATTTTATGTTTATTTAAAATTAATTTCGTTTTGTCAATAGTTTCTAATTCTGAACCACTAATTAGCAAAATATTTTTCATTCCGATACTTTTTCCAACCTGTAAAGCAGTACTTTTTTTGTCTCCTGTTAGAATAGTTAAATCTTGAATATTCGATATATCAATATTATGAAGATAATCATAAAAAACATAAATAGACCACTCTTGAAAAAATTCTTCATCTTTATTTTTCATGGTATGACAAATAATTCTTTTATAAGAATCGTAACTTTGTTCTGCTTCAATTTTTTCTAAACAATTAAAAAATTCTGAAGAATCAGATAAAAGAGAACCAATATATTCTGGAGTTCCCTGAATATGAATTTCGTTGCATAATATTGCAATCTTGTGACCTTTTTCTTTCAGCAAATTTTGATAACTTTCTCGTTGAAGTAAAAAATTTTCTGAACCTATTTGATAATGATTATTACTGCATAATTTACAACCAAATTTTTCCATATGTTTAACTAAAAGCTCTTCCAAAATATCTGTTTTTAATAATGCCCGAGTTTGAGAATGAATATCGATATTCGTACAACTTAAAATATTACGAAATATTTTTTCAATCAAATTATTTTCCATATTTGTTATATTTTTATTATTATGCCAAATTTCATGTAATTCTATTTTATTTGATGTTAAAGTTCCAGTTTTATCGCTAACAATGAAATATGGTTTATTTTGAAATGCCCGAGAATTATTAATTTGAATTCCAAATTCTTTTTCTAACCTCTTTGAAATAATAGTACTTGCTGTATTATAAAAAAATTGTAAACTTAATGGTATCATAGTATTAAATAATAAAATAATACTAATAGTCGTTTGAATTATATTTTGATTATTCTGTTTATGTAATATAATAGTTCCACATAAAATAGTCAATATTAATAGTAATAATAAATTATATAAACACATTTTACTAATTTTTTCTTCTACTTTGGTAATTTTTACTCTATTATCATAATCAAGCCGAAATATTTGGCAATCATTACCTACTTCTATTACTATACCAGTAACACCTTCTAGACCACAATCAATTATTTTAGTATTGCGAAAAATAATATTAGTACTATTATATTCTAATTCTTTATTATCATATAAGATTGTGCCTTTATTTTGATGTGTAAAATGTTGACATATAACGCTATTTAAAGGAAGACTTTTTTTATGGATATCAATATTTTCACCAGTTAAATCCAATTCATTAACAACTACTCTTTGGGTACCTATAAGGAGTATATCCGCTGGAATATGTTGTCCGTATGTGATTCTTATATAATCTCCACGTCTTAAATCTTTTTGTTTAATTGGAATTAGAGAAAAATTATTCGAATCAATTTTTATACATAATTGGTCATTAATTCTAGTTTGTTGATTAATACTATGAGTAATTTCAGACATATATTGAAGAAGTGCTAATATTGAAAAAATGACTAGTGGTACTAAAGAACGAAAATCTTGATATAGCAAAATTTGAGAAAAACTAACTAATAAAAAAAACATATTAATTGGATCTTTATAGTATAAATAAAATCCGTATAGAGTGTGTTTTGTATATAATTGCAAGAAATTATCAGTTCTAAATTTTGTTAAATACACTTCATTTGTTTGACTAATATTACTTACTTTAGTTATTAATTTTTGTTGAAATTTAAAAAAGAGAAATGAAGAAAACAAAATTATTAAGGTAAAAATTATTTCATACATTCGAAGATAAATAATATTAATACTATCATAAAATATATACATCATCTGTAAAATAATAGTAAATGTTATAAAAACCCAAAAATATAAGAATTTATTGATCATATAATATATTGAAAATTAATTTTTAAGTTAAAATAAAGAATATGAAAATGAAAATACTTTATATAAAAATAGTTCAACCGTAAGTTTAAAAATTTAAACTACTGTCAAGTAAACTACTAGCCGGAAATAACGAAGGTCAATTACAGTAAGAGGGTAAGGTGTCCAATTCCGTTTTATAAGGGCTGTAATAGTAAATGTAAGAAAAATATAAAAATTTGTTAATCATTATGATATAATGCAAATCAACTTTTAAACTTAAATTTTATTTAAAATATGTTTGAAGACTAAAGCTTAAATTTTGGAAAGTAAATTTTTTTCTTATAGATTAAAAAAATATTTACTATAATAAAAATGAATTCTAAAATTTGTATAAAAGAAAGTAATTTTGAAAAACTTTTAAACTTAGCATTGGAAAAATGTAATTCAAGTAATTATTTTCCAACACCAAATCGTTTACCAAATAATTTACCAAATAATTTACCAAATAATTTACCAAATCGTTTACCAAATAATTTACCAAATCGTTTACCACATTTTATTCCTCATTCTTTTGCTCAAATAGATAATGTATGTCAACCAGGTACCTATAAATCTGGAGATATTTATGAGGGAGGTAAAAAAGTTAGTAATTGTTTAGATTGTGATCCTGGTTTTTATTGCGAAGGTGGTTCAAGTATACCTAAACCTTGTCCTGAAGGTACTTACTCTGAAGAAGGCGCTAGTGTTTGTCAAAAGTGAGATCCTGGTAAATACTCAATTGAAAGACAAACTAAATGTTTATCAAACCCATTCTAATAATTTAACTTTAGGTCTTCAAAAATAATTTTTTTTCTTAACCTGGTTTTTGGATAAGAAAAAATAAGATATAAATTTACATCAAAATGGAGATTAAATGTTAAGTAAAATTTCATTTTACATTTTAGTTTTTATTTGGTAATAGGCAATCTATAATTTAACCAACCTGCTATTTGAACTTTTGAATCTGGTGACTTTCCATAACCAAATTTGATTGATGTAACATCGTAACCAAGAAGTCTTAATATAACCATCGCTTGACTACTAGTATGTCCAACATAACAAATTAAAAATATTTTGCGATCTTTTGGTAAAATTTGTAAATTTTCATTCTTTAACAAATCAAGCCAAAAAATATTTATTGCTCCAGGTACATGGAATTCTTGAAAATCTTCTTTTCTACGAAGATCTAGAAGAAAATAATCTCTTTTTTGAAAATAATTATTATAAAAGTCTAGAGGAGTAATATAATTCCAATCAGTTTTGGTATTCGAAATATAACCACGTAATCGGTTAAGTAAACAATCTTGACAAATTTGTTGAGACATTTTATTTAAACTAATAAATAAAATAAATAATTTTATTTATTTTTTTACTTTAAATAAAGTATGGATATTGTTCCTTTTGAAGATTTGAAAAAATTTCATTTTCAAAATGCCAAATCATTTTTAGCAATTAGTTTTGCGATCTCTAATTGGAGTGCAACCGCAGATGACAAAAATTTGCCAAATATTCCAAAATTTGAATTAATTAAAACTTTTTCTTGTTATGATACATATGGTTTCAAATATCGTAAATATGGAGCTCTCTATTTTTCCAATGAATTAAATATGGCTTTGATAAGTTTTTCAGGTACTGAATTTACTTCAGAATGGATTGATGATTTTGATTGTCGTCAAACAAATCCGTCTGCGATTACAAACGATGTAAGTATATTTGTGCATCTCCAACATTATAATATATATAATAGTTTTCGTGAAGATTTACATAAGAGTCTCAAAGAAACTATTAATGAAAATACGATAGTTGTTTGTATTGGACATTCACTTGGAGGTTCAAGTGTTAGTATTTGTTTTTTTGATATTATTATCAATAATTTAACAAAATATCGTACACTTTATACATTTGGAGCTCCAAGAACTGGAAATACAGAATATGCAACAATTTTAACACAAGAAGATACTGTTATGAGAGTTTGTAATACTGCAGATTTAACAATTTCTGTACCACCACCTATTATAAATAAAGAAATATTTACGCATTATGGTGGTGAAAAAGTAATTTCTTTTACAAAAAATTTGAATAGTTATACTGCAAACCATTGCGATGCATATACACAATGGTTTGAAGAGAAAGTAGATAAAATTGATAAAATTGAAAAAAACTTAAAAAATTATAGTTTATCTAATTTATATTCAAGTATAAATAATTTATTTAACTAATTTTAAAAATATTTTTATATTTTAAAATGATAGAAACATTTGGGATTAAAAAAGATAGAGAAACATTAAAATTATTATTTCAAAAAGTTATGGATTTTTTAAAAGACTATATAGATAAAAATAATGCACAATTTTGTCTTTTTTATGGTTCTTTACTTGGTTATATAAGAGAAAAAAATTTTATTGAAAATGATGATGATATAGATGTAATAATAGATATTAAACACAGAGAATCGTTAAAAAAATATTGTCTTGAAAATTCAAAAAAATATGATATAAAAATCGGTATTAACAAAGATGGTATAATACAATTATTTTATAAAGATATTGGACCTTTTGATATATATTTTTATAAAGATATACCTAATACAAATGATGTATATATATTATGGGATGGTTTTCCTATATTTAGTAAAGATGATTTAATAGAATTTAAAAAAGTTATTTTTCATGATAGAGAAATATTTATACCTAAAAATAATGAAAAAATATTAGAAAAATCTTATGGAAAAAATTGGAAAACTCCAACAGATAAAAAAGATTATAACTGGTATAAAATTCATAGTTTAAAATTTTATAAAGAAAAGAGTAAAAAAGAATATTTGGATAATTATAATAGTAATATTGACAATAATAATTTTAACAGCTTTATTAATATTCTTTAGAAAAAATATAAATAAAAGTTATTAAGCAAGTTCGTCGCGCGGGGGCGAAATCCCGCTAAATTGTATATATTCATCACTATTTTGTATATCTGATTTGTAATTTAAAGGAGAATAAAAAAGATGTGGAAAAAAATCAAACATTCTAATTTCATTAATTAAATCATGATAAATCCAATCAATTGGT
>JACCDO010855641.1_pt1 | contig 18421 bp, 17 predicted proteins | sample 7446101 | NCBI WGS metagenome assembly JACCDO01 (sample SAMN15323440, study PRJNA562643) | freshwater metagenome | isolation source: river surface water | place: USA:Blue River Watershed | collected 2017-08-16 | reverse complement strand
TATATCAATTGCATATGAAAATATTGAATATTTAAAAATAATATTAGATGATTTAAATAATATAACAAAAAGAAAAACATTTGTTGAGATAAATTTAAGTTGTCCAAATATTAAATCAAAACAAATACCAGGTTATGATTTAGAACAATTAAAATTAATTTTAAGTAATTTACAAAGAAGTCAAAATTTAGTAATAGGTTTTAAATTACCGCCTTACTTAGATATAAAATTAATTGAAATGATTTGTCATGAATTAAATAGATATGTATATACTTTAAATTTTTTAACATTATGTAATTCTATACCAAACACAATTTGTTTAAAAGAACAAAAAAAAACATTAAGCACAATATGTGGTGGAATGTCAGGTAAGGCAAATAAATTTATTAACTTAGGAAATATTTTTACTTTTAATAATCATTTAAATGATAATATTACTATTATTGGTTGTGGTGGAATTGATGATATAAATGATATATTAGATTATGCTATATTGGATGTTAAATTTTATCAAATTGCTAGCCATTTTTATGATGAAATAAATAATAAAATGAATTACGATAAAATTAATTTGTTAATTGAAAAATATAATTCATCAAATTCATAACAATATCAATAATTTATTTAGTTTAAAAATAACTATTCTTATATTAATTAAAATAAAATGGTTAAACAAATTTTAGATATTGATATTCTTATACAGAAATTAAAACATATAAATGCTATAACATATGGTGATTTTACATTAAAATCAGGAAAAAAATCAAATTATTATTGCGATTTTAGAACACTAATAAGTTATCCAAATATATTAAAATCAATTTATAAATTAATACCAAATGATATTTATGATGATATAGATTTAGTATGTGGTGTTTTTTTTGGTGGGATGCCACTCGCTAATTTAATTTCATTTAAAAAAAATATTCCTCAAATATTTATTAGAGATGAACAAAAATTATATGGTAAAAAGAAATTAATAGAAGGCATTTATAATGAAGGTCAAACTGTATTATTAATTGAAGATGTTGTAACAACAGGAGATAGTATGTTAAACAAAATTATGGTATTGGAAAGTTATGGACTAAAAGTTAAATTATTGACAATTTTAAATCGCAATAATGAATTACAATTATTAAATGGTTATATATTAAATTCTATTTTACCATTGGATAAAATAATAAATGAAAATCATATAGTTTTAAATAAATTATATAATATTGCCTTTAAAAAACAATCAAATATTATATTGAGTGTTGATTTAAATAATAGTAATGAAATTATTAATTTGATAGAAGAAACAAAGGATAATATAGTAGGAATTAAAATACATAGTGATATTATAGACGATTTTAATAATTTATTAGAATATTTAAATCAAATAAAAGATAATTTTATAATTATTGAAGATTGTAAAGTAGCTGATATTAGTTTTATATCTGTTCAAAAGGTAAAAAATTATTATAATTATGCTGATTACATAACATATCATTGTTTATTAGGAGATGATTTACCACTAAGTCTTAAAAAAGATTTTAGAGATTTAGGTCTTTTAGGTGTTGTAGAAATGTCAGTAAATAATTCATTAATTGACATAAATTATATCAATAAAACTGAAAATCAATTAGAACTAATGGATGGTTGTATTATTCAAAAAAATGGATTAGATTTATTTAATAATAAGTTACCCATTACATTTTCACCAGGAATTTCTTTAAATAATACTAAAGATGACCATAATCAAAGTTATAGAAATCCGTTGAATGAAAAAGTAGGTGAATTTTGGATTATTGGTAGAAGTATTTATTTAGAAAAAAATAAAAAAGAAGAAAGTAAAAAATATAAAGATTTTGGTTGGTCACATTTTATTAATTTTAATTTATTATAATTATTTTTTTAGTAAAAATTTTTATTATTTTTTTAAAAAAAAACTTAAAAAAAAAATATCAAATATATAAAATGGACGCCTCAGAATCTTCCTTGTTAATTAACACCCAACATTTCCATTATGTTGTGAGCAAATTACGTGAGTTTTTTATGTCAAAAGGTTTTTTAGAATGTCATACACAAAATAGATTATCTATTTTAGCTGCATGTGAAGACCCATCAACTATACGCACATTTGATTACAATAACAAAATTTATCCATTACCACAAACTGGACAAATGTGGCTTGAATACGAATTATTAACTAATCCTAATGTACCTGGTTATTTTTGTGTTAGCACAAGTTATCGTTATGAGCCTAATCCTGTTCCTGGTAGACATTGTCTAATTTTCCCAATGTTTGAGTTTGAATTAAAAGGAAATATGAATGAATTAGAAAAGTTGGAGCGTGAATTATTACAGCATTTAGGTTATGATACTAAATGTGAATTTAAAGAAGGAAATTATTTAGATGTGGCGAAAGAATATAATGTTGAAGATGTTAGTCATGAAATTGAAAATAAATTATACCAAGATAAAAGTCCTGTTTTCTTTTTGAAAAATTTTCCTGAATATACTAGTCCATTTTGGAATATGGCACGTAATCAGGAAACAGGACTTGCTAATAAAATTGATGTTATTTTAAGTGGTATGGAAACTATTGGTAGTGCTGAAAGGAGTTGTGATATTAATGATATGTTACAGAGATTTAAGACGATAAGTGATGGGGGATATGCGCAAATTTTATATGATAAATTTACTCAAGAAAGAGTTGATGGCGAAATGAATGAATTTTTAAAGCATAATTTTATTGTAAGAAGTGGAGGCGGAATTGGAATTACTAGATTAATTAGTTCTATGTTAAAAGAAGGTCTTATTCCAGAAAAATATCTTTAAAACTAAAAATATAAACATTATTGTTAATTATTATAATATTGTATTAATTAACAGTATTATCAAAAAACTTATTTTAAATCTCTATTTCGTAAAACAAATTATTTTTAAATAAAATATTTTTTTAAAATATAAATGACAAATTCTTATAATATAACACAAATAAATGAATATACATTTAATTTAAATATAAATGGTGAATTTTCTGATAAATTATATCAAACTATACAAAAAATTTTAAAATCATCACATTTTGATTATGAAACCAACTGTATTTTTTTTTCAGCTGAAAATGTTGTTCCATTTAAAAATTATATATTAAATAAAAAAGAAAAAAGATTATCACATAGTGAATGTATTAAACTTATTGATGATTTATCTAAACAAATATTATATTTGAATAAACTCAGATTCGGATTTTATGGGTTTGATATTAACGATATACTAACAATAGATAATACTTTTATTTTTTGTTCTACACAATTTTTATTACCATTAGATGACAATTCTATTATTTTTACATCACCAATAAAACAACCATATTTTTCCAATCCAGAATTATTTGAACTAACAAGTTTACCATATGAAATTAATTATAAATGTTGCTACTATAGTTTAGGAGCATTAGTTATATTTTCATTATTTAATATTTATTTGTTAGTTGGTAATGAATTAAAAAGTTCCGAAGAAATTGATAAAATTATTGAGCCTTTACACAATACAAAAATATATTGGTTTTTAAAACGATGTCTTGATGATAATATAAATAATAGAAAATTATTATTAGTATGAAAATTAATTATCTATATTTATGATATATGTCATTAGCTACCTTTAAAAAAAAATCAATTAATAGTGCATCTAGTGCCACTAAAAGATCTGGTAAGCCAACAAATGAGTATTGGATATACCAAGGACCTTATGGTAAAAAGGGTAATTTGCCTTCTGTTATTTTTAATGCCAGTTTAGTAGGTCCTGATGGTATTGTAGGAGGAAATTACTATACTGCTTCTAATGCTGGATTTTCTATTACTGGTTCACATAGAAATATTGGCGGTATCGGAGCAAGTATGAAATTTAGTAAAAGTGCTACTCCTTATCGCGGCAAATATCCTAAGGGATGGGGAGGAACCAGAGGAAGATATCCTGATGGTCCAAATGAAGTATCGTTAAATATTATGCCTGTTAAAACTGGAGTAGCAATTCAAAATGCTATTGTTAAGCCACCTGTTCTAAGTACTAAAGGAATGTTAGAACGTAGATTTAGATGGATTAATTCTGGACAATACCCTAACTATTGGGTTCAACCTGATTATACTGGTAATCAAACTGATACTGCTAGTCAAGGTTTATACATTCATAATAAAGCTGCTTCTAACTATTGTCATTATGATGTTAACACTCCAGAAAAATATGTAGATTACTTTGTTCGTTGTGGTGCTACTGGTTGTCAAACTACACCTGCTCGTGGATACACAATGAGTATTCAACAATCTAACGCTCCTTATACAAAAACTCTTCATCAACCAAAAGACGCAAGTGATTATACATTACGTGTTCAAAGAAGATGTACAAATCCTGTTGGTTTCCAAAAACCATTTCCATATGCTGTTCAAACAGGTACAGGTGTTCTTAGAGGTGGAATTAATGTTAATAATGTTGCTAATGCGTGTAATACATCTAATACTGAGGTTACACCTCCAGATTGGTATACTGGGGCAGCTATTTTGAAAGCAGATGGATCAAAGACAACATTAAGAGACCAATTAGAGACATTACGAAACAAAGTGGCGCCAGAAATACAATTACAAGTATTTGATGATTTATTCTTGAAAGGAACATCTAGAAGTTAAATAAATAAATAAAATATTTCAAAGTGATTTAAAGCTCTTTTATAACTTGTAAAATAGTTTTAAAATATATTATTTCAACAATTATCTTTATCAATAACACTTTCTTTGACAATGTTTTTGATGATCTTATTATAATTTTTCTCACATTCTTCCTTAGTTCCTCCTGACATTGAGTTACTAACAATCTTTAAGTATAGATTATTTTTCTTAGAATCCACATCAGTGCAATCAGGATACTTATCACGCCAATTTTGAATTTGTTTTATATTTTGATTGGCTATCGTTTTAATAGCTTTTGTTAGTATAGGTTTTTGATCAACCTCTTTTTCCCATTTATCATTATCTTTGATATATAATACTTCACGTTTTAAATCACTACAATGAAGTGGTCTCATGTGTTGTTCTAGTTTATTTAAATTTTTCAAGAATACATTAGTAATACCTTCAATATAACCAGCTCTTCCGGTATGTTCAAGATCTTCAAGATTAAGCTTAATAGAACTAACAAAGTCATTTATATTTAAAGCATCTTTACATGTTTCATTTAAATACACATTCAAATTAAAGGACTTATTATCAATGTTATTGATAACATTATGAGAATTGGTATTAGTAGTATTTCCAACACCATTTTCAATGATATTTGTTAGTTTTTCAGTTTGTTTAATAAGAGCATTAATAATATCTTTGTCAGATAATCCAAGATCAATAGATTGTTCGTGATCTTCTTGAAGTAAACATGTTTTACGATGTTTCCACAGGCCAGTTCTGCTAGAATATTTTTTGTTACAGTTTTCACAAATTAGCTTGGTGGTATCGTCAGGGGATTTTTTTTCAGAAATTGGGGAAAAAATGTTCACTTTTGTTAACTTTTGATGTTTTGCTGTCAATAGATGTTTACTAAAATCTTTTTTGTTATTGGTTTTGATGTCACAACATTCGCAAAAAAACTTGGGGAAATTTTGGGGAAAAAATGTTTCCATTTGTTAACTATTTAGTTAACAGAAAAAATCCCTAAATCCTTTTCGCAAAAAATATTGAAAAATTATCGTCACACTTTTTTCTCACTTTTTTTCTCTTTTGTGAGCATTCTCGTCACAAACAGTGATCTTGAGGGTCTTTTTCAAAACTTTTTTCGGATTTTCAATTTTGGACATTTTTTTTTGTCCATTTTCGAAAACCCATTCGACTTTTTGAAAAAAAGTTCGAGTCCAATATATATTATTGATTTTTGAACTTAAAGACTCTTTAAATTACTTTTAATATATATTATTTTACAATTCATTTAAAAGCAAAATTGAATAATAAATAAGACATGATCATAGGAATTTGTGGGTTTCAATCTTCAGGCAAAGACACGATAGCAGATTATCTAATTAAAGAACATGGATTCATTAAAATGAGTTTTGCATCTAAGTTAAAAGATATTATTTCAATTATGTTTGGATGGCCCAGAGACAAACTAGAAGGACTAACAAAAGAAGATCGTGAATGGAGAGAACAGGTAGATTATTGGTGGTCTAAAACATTAAAAATGCCAGAATTGACACCAAGATATGTAATGCAATATTTTGCAACGGATTTATTTCGTAACAAATTTCATCCTGATATTTGGGTTAAAATAGTTGAGAATGAATTGAACAAGTTACTTGAAAAGAGTAATCAAGAAAATATAGTAATATCTGATTGTCGTTTTGAAAATGAAATAAATATGTTAATACGTTTAGGTGGAAAAATAATTCAAGTTCATAGAGATCCTCCTTATTGGTTTTATGATTATAGAAATGGAGAAGAAATGACTCATCCCACCTTAAAATTAATACATCGTTCTGAAATAGAATGGATAAGATGTTATAGGGATTATGATGTGGAAAATAATGGCACTATAGAGGAACTACATCAGAAGATTTTACAAATTATAAAATAAATTTTGGATAAAACTACTTAAAGACAACACTAGTATATAGAATGTTAGGATACAGCAATCTAAATGATGATAATGTTTTCGTTAATTATATAACCCTAACAGCATTCCAATCTCGGTTTAGCTCAGTTGGTAGAGCGGAGGACTGTAGTTCCTTAGGTCGGTGGTTCAAATCCGTCAACCGAGACCAAAGGCATTTGTGATTCAATGGTAGAATACACCGTTGCCAACGGTGATACCAGGGTTCGATTCCCTGCAAATGCATCTCCGCACTGATAGTTAAATGGTAGAATGGCAGACTTCCAATCTGCTGACCCGGGTTCGATTCCCGGTCGGTGCATGAATTTTTTTTACATTATACTAATGTATATTGTAAAATACTTAATTTATCTTGAAATATGTTTTTGGATTAAATATCTTTTTTAATTGAAACTCTTTATCAATTTTATTATTGACATCATCTTTTGGTATATCATATAGTTCATAATATTCATCATAATATGAATCAAAATCATGTTCTATAGCAGCTAGAGAATCTTTAAATGGATCCATCAAATTTTTAATAAACTCATTCATTTCTTCTGGATTTTTATAAGTATCTTGTGAATCCTTCAAACAACAGAACATATTATACAATGATCTACTTCTTTTACTTTCACCATCTCTTATTTCCTTATGAAACATTTGATCTATAATTGAAAATGCCGATTTTAATAATATTACTTCACGCATTAAATGTCGTTTCTTTTTAAATAACTTAATAACAATTTTGGCAATAATCTTTATTTTAGCTTCATTAGATGTATCACAAGTGCTATCTGTTTCATAAATATATTTTAAATGCGTAAAATATCTAATTTCATTTTTAACATGAGTTAAATCTGTTATAATTTTCTTACGTTGATCTGATATTCTTTTTATTACAGCAAATATGTTAGTATTATAAATAACAGGATATCTCATTCTAATTGTTCTTGGTATTATAAATTGATTAGTTTCTTTAATTTCTGCTATTTTTTTCTCAACATCATCTAATTTTTGTTTCATTTCTGTTTCAATTTGATTTGTTGCTTCTCTAATTTTCTTTTCTTTATCGGAAATATCTTTACTTATATCATGCATTTGTTTTTCAAACCCCTCAATCTCTGGAGTATATCCACTACTATTATATTTGGAACGGGATATTTTTTCTATATCAACATATTTTTCTTTAAGTTGTTCAATTTCATATTCATCATTTTGTAAACCATTATATCTAAATAGTAATACAGAACCAGATGTAAATTCAACAGTGCTTTGTAACTTATCATATTGATGAGATGAAATTTTATGAGCTTCAGAAGCGGCATCTAACTTTAAATAATTAACTATTGCTAATAATAATGCTATTACTCCATTAAGTGCGGAAATAAAAACGGGTCCCCATGTGAAATCCTTAACAAAGGATGATAATACCGTTGCAGCTGTTGAAAATAAGATAGATGGAACCATGTATAAATTTAAATGAGTTTCACAATAAGATTTAGATTCCATATAAATAATTTTATGACCTTTCAAATAACTGGCTAAAATATCTAAAGCACTGCTATATTTATGATTAATATCATAATAAGCTTGATTTATTTTATATTCAACATCCTTAAATTCTAATTTTTTATAAGGAGGCATATCTTTAATTCTCATATTATCCATCATATGAAGTAAATTTTCATCCTCTGAATCATAATCAATATTTTCTGCCTGTAGATTAATATATTTTTCCAATTGAATAACAGGATTTTTATCTTCATTATTTTTGTTAGTTGATGTACTATTAGTTCCTTCTTCCATTTTTGTTAGTATATCCTTATCTTCTAATAGTTTAGGTATTTGATCTGGCAATTCTTCCGTATTTAATACAATATTTTGAACTTCTTCCATATTTTATCTTCATATAATATATATGTCTAAAACACGTAGAAATAAAACAGGTACAAGAGGTCGCGGAACCTATTTAAGGGGATGGGCACAACAACAACCAGGAACTCATCAAAGAACAGTTATGATGAGAAAATGCGGAAAAAAATGCTTTCTTGGACCAAATAAATCTTTTCCAATTTGTACTAAAAATACTTGTAAAGTAAATAAAAAGGGTGTTTATGCAGCTTATGTTCGCGCACGAGAATATAGTACTATAAGAGGTACACGAAAATACAAAAATATAGCAGCTAAGGCTCATCGTATGCTTTACAAATAAAATTGAAATAAAGTTTTATAAATTAATAAATAATATTATTTTATAAAAGAAATGTCTCAAAGTTTAAATAAAATACAACCACAAGTCCAACCATCTCTATCAATGATGACATTTAGAGAATATTATATGACATTTATTGGAATTAAAGATCCATATTTAGCAAATGGCTGGGGTTGGTTTATTGATATAGAGTCAAATTCTGAACCAATTAGAATAAATAGATATCAAAAATCATCACAAAATGTATCTATTCCAAAGACAATTCCTGAATATCCAAGTATTCGTTCTATGAAGTCAATGAAAAATTTACACGATTCATCAATGATATTTGAGATGGACGATATTGATGATAGTAAACATAGAACGAATAATTATATGAATATGATAACACATACAATAGGTTTAATAGGAGTAGTTTTGTGTTATTATTTCACATGTGGAAGTTCATAAATCGTATAAAACTTCCATTTCTAATGTAAAAGAAAAATCACGACCATGTAAGTCAATAACTTCACCAAATTGATTTAATAATTTGATAGCTAATTTTTGTAAATGTATTGGTCCAAAATAATTTCTAGTAGAACTAATGATATTTTTTTCATTTAAAAAAATAGTAGTGCATTTATCAAGTGTAGGAAGTTCACAATCACAATTTTTATATGGAAGTTTAGCAATAATATTTTTATCAAGAAAATTATCTAAAAAAAGTCCAATAAGACGTGAAGCACTAGAATAATTAAAATCATTGATTTCTAAAAATAAATAATCAGTAGGACAAGGATTAAATAATGATTCAGATGTATAAGTTTTTTGATTAACATAAAGATTTAAATTTCTATATCCAAGAATCCATGATAAAGATTTATATGTAGTAAAGGATGTAGGTTGATTAGGTATTATCATATCAAAATTATTAGTTGAATTAGATATTGTGGTCTTAAAAGTAGATGGATTAATAGAAACAGAAAATCTATTAGCAGTGCCTAATTGAATATTTATTTCAGTAGTCATCATTGATGCTAGAGAAATATAATTATAATTTCCCTCAGGAAAAATAACTCTATTTTCAATATTAGTTGTATGTTCATAAAAATCAATATAATTATAACCAGTATTAATCAAATAAATTACTTGTGGTAATTCAGTAGAAACAACTTTCATTGAAATAACATCTTTAATAGTGTATGGTAGACTAATTGTACAATCAGTAGAAAGTTTACTATCAAAATCACGAAACAATGTATTAATAGCAAAAGTATTAGTAATAGTTTTTTTCTTAAGTGGATTAATAACTCCATTAGCAACATTTGTGGGATAAACTTGTGTAATATTGTTAGTAACAGATGGTTTACCATTATCAATAATATATGTTGAACCAGCGGGTATAATTTTAGTTTGTCTCATATGTTCAAGAAGTAATGATTCAGCTTCTTTAATAAAAATATAAATTTTGTCTTTGAAATGAGTGTCAGAATGATTAGATAACTTAAGTTTCATATGTTTAGATGCTTCAAGAATATCATTTTCAATAAAATTATTTTTCAAATTAAAGAAATGTTGTAAATCTTCAATTTCATAATTATCAATATCAAGATCAAATGTGTTAGGATTCATATTAAATATAGATAATATAAATAATATAAAGCAATGAACATATTAAGAATTTCCTAATGTAAGAGGTTTTGGTGGTGGATAAAACTGCATATAATGAGTATAATTTAATTCTCCACATTGTGATTTTCCAAATAATTGTCCAAGAGGATCAATAATATGAGTTTCATAAAAAGGCTTAACAGATGTTAGGTCAATAATAACAGGATTATTATTTTGACAAGGATTACAAGGGGCATCTGAACCACAAGGTGTAGGTTTAGAATATGAAAATATGTTAGAAACAGTACAAATATCTTTTAAATTAGATTTGGTATATTGTCCAATAATTAGATTACTTTTATTAACTGGTAAAATATTACATTTATCTAAAGTAAGAGCATAACGTCCAATATTAAAAGAATTTTTGGTATTATAGCTAGATATAAATTTATTTTGTTGACAAACAGGTAAGTTACAAAAAGTAATAATTCCTTTTTTCCTATTGATATAATCACTTTGATAAAGTTCAGGTCTGAGTGTGCCAAATGTAGGTTTAGCTGAAATAGTTTTAAATGCGTGTGCCATTTTATATATAGATAATAAATTAATATTTATGTTTACGTGTTTTATTATTATGATTTTGTTTATGTTTTTTTGTTCTATTATGTCCCATAATTTTTGTTAGTTTAAGATGTTCAATAAAGGCAATTTTAAGATATTGTCTAGTAGTTTTGGTGGCAAGTGCTAAAGTTTTATACGCATCACTATTGAGAAATTTTTCAAGTTTTTTGCCCTCATTATTAGTGGTAAATGGAATATAAAAAGTGTTAGGTCCGTTTGCGAATTTACCTGAATAGTCCATTTTAAACGCGAGTTCAGGAGAAATGGAAAAAATAATGGCTTTTTTGAGGCCATGTCCGGGTGCTAATGCTGGATTGTTAGTTTGTAAAGTTTTAGAAGGTGTAAAAATAACGGGATATTTATTGCCTTTATATGATTTTAAACTTTTGCCTCTAATATAACTAACATTATTTCGTTCATTACTAACATATTGATTAATTAATTTTTCAGTCTTTAAAGTCCAGTTGCGTATAGGATTAACAGGTCGGTCTTGTAATTTAATTTGGAATGTTAGTTTATCATCATGTTGAATAGTAGTAATTCCAGGTTTATTTGTTTTATGTAAAATAAAGTAACAAACAGGTTGTTGAATTTTATGAAAAAAGGTTTGATTAGATGGATTAAAACTAACAAAAGGAATATTATTTTGAATGAGAATGTGATAAGATTGTAATCCATTTCCGGAAAAGATATTATCGGGAACAACAAAAGATAAATATCCTCCATTTTTTAGCATGCTAAATGATTTCAAAAAGATGCGTTCATAGAGTTTATTTTTGCCTCCATTGATGCGTTTGCCTTGTTTACTGAGACCATAATCGTCTTGAAACGGTGGATTCCCAACGATACAGTCAAACGATATATCGTCACGTCCTGGAAATTTAAGGTCGGATAAAAAGTCGCCACAAATTAGTCGCACATTGGCACCAAAAATGTTCTTACATATATTACAATTTTTCTTATTTAACTCTACCATATACAACATATTTTCTATTATATGTTTACTCCTCTTTGTTTCATTTGGTTCCCATTTTTTTAAACCATTCATCAAACGAATATACACGCAAATCATAAAAAACCCTGCTCCAACGGATGGATCCAACCATGTTAGTTTAGAATTTGTCCAAACAGTCTTAGGAAATAAATCTAACATCTTATTTATCAATACAGGACTAGTAAATACTTCTCCATATTTATCTTTTTCAAGTTTTTTTGTTGGAAGATATTCCTTCATAAATTCATCAATTTCATTTTCAGTCATTTCATATATTTTTTTTACTTTATTATTCATTTTATTTATATTATCACTATAAATAAAATTGAAACTTTTATTATTATTATTGTTGTTTTATAAACTAAATATGTTACAGAGTTTTCTTTGTTGTTTTAGACCTAAAAATATTGTCCCTCCTGCTGTTAGTTTAACAGCCACACCACAAAAAAATGTTGAAGAGATTTGTGTGAGAATAACAAATGATGAATCTCCGAAAAAAACTTTAACCCTATTAGATACAAAGTCTCTTTATGATTCAACTGAATGGTTAAACAAACTTGACAAGCAAATTGATTGGAAAGATACAATCCAATTTGTTCCTCCAGTTGAAAAAGGGGTTGTCATTAAAGTTTATGATGGCGATACCATTACTATCGCTTCAAAATTACCTTATCCATCTTCACCACTTTATCGTTTCTCAGTGCGTTTAAATGGAATTGATTGTCCAGAAATTAAAGGAAAAGATGAAAATGAAAAACAGTGTGCTCAAATTGCTAAAAAAGAAATGAGTGATCTAATTTTGAATAAAGTTGTAATATTAAAAAATGTACAGACAGAGAAATATGGTCGCATTTTAGCTGATGTTTATATTGAAGAATTACATTTGAATAAACATATGATTGAAAAAAGGTTAGCGGTTAGTTATGATGGTGGAACGAAAATCAGTCCACGTAACTGGATGGATTATTACGCAAAAGGTGAATTATAATGTTCTTTAAGTTGTTTTAAATATTATTTATTTTTTTAATTTAAAGGGCTTTTACAAGTTTACAAAGTTGTTTTAAATATATTATTTATATCCAACAAGTCTTCTGCCTAATTCATTAATTTCTGGCGGATTTAATTCAACAATTTCTTTAACTTCTGCTCCATAAGTTCTCGGCATTTTTGGAAATAATTTTACTTTACAAGGCCAATGAGAAGTCATTCGCATTTCTTCAAATGCTTTAATTTTCTTTTTTAATTCTTTTTCATTTGAAAGACTTCTGGGCATATAACATAAATATGCTACACATCTAAAATTAGGATGTTCTCTGCCTTTTTTTGCCTCAACACCGCAGTGTAAAGTGCGACTATCCCAAAATACCATTGATCCTTTTGGACATTTAATACATTTTTCAGTACATCCTTTATTTTTATAAAACTCCAGCTGCTCATCGTTTTCTAATTTATACCAATTTTCCTTATCAGTAATACTAAAATGACTAGCAAATTCGCCATGAAACTTATGACTTTTTTCATAAAAGGCTAAAGTGGCATCTCCATCATTTACATCAAATGCAGTAGCCCAACTTTGAATACATTCAAATTCATTTCGTAAATAACTTTGATCACTATGATACCATGTTTTACGATGCCATCCAATTTTAGTAACTTCTGGAGGCATATGAAATGAAGCAGCATCAAAACTTACCAATAAATCTTCAGCAGGAGTATTCCATATTCTGGTAAATGGTTCAATACACTTGGGATTTTGTCGTAGATTCCAAATAAATTGTGCGTGTCCTAATCCATATTGTTGAATAAGCATTGAATGCTTAGGAAATAAGTCTCTAATATTTTTCCAAGATTCTGGATTATCTCTTGTAATTTGTGTATCCCAATGTTGTGTCCAATCTTCTAATGTATCCCACATTCCGCTTTGCATAGCAGCACATTCTTCGTCATTTAAGACACTTGGAATAATAGCAACACCATATTCCTCAAGAGTCTCCTTCAAGTTATCAGGAGTAGTAATATAACGTTCGTATTCGTATACAGAGCTCATCTTAGTAAATTTATTATAATTATTTTAATATCTTTATATTTCAATTTTTTATTTGTTTCTTTAAATTAAAAAATAAATAATATAAATTTTAATTTAAAGGGCTTTTACAAAGTTGTTTTAAAATATATTTAATTACCTAACCTATAGATCATAAACTGTCTGGAATGTCAAACAAAAACTATAATCCATATTATTTAAATTTAATATTCTTCCATACTCATCTAATAATTGTATTTGTAATTTTTGAATATCAACTGGACCAAAATATTGTCTCGGCGTGCTAATCAAATTAAAATTATCTTTTGACAAATAATTAAACACACTTCCTTGTAACGATATACGAGCTAAAATATTTTTATTTAATATTGATGATGTAAACGCACCATAAAATCCATCTAATACACTATTATTAAAATCATCTACAACTAGATAAATATATCTTGGACCTAATAAATTTATTATTCCTTCTGAAACATAAGTTGTATTATTTTCATAATATCCATCTCTAAATCCCATTAACCAACCTAGTTTCAGAGGTAATGGCGTTTGTCTATCCTCGTTACCATAACGATCTGTTAGAAAATTAATTGAAAATGAACTTATTGTTAGAGCTGCTTTTAAACCAACTACCATTTTTCCACTTCCACCTAAAGGACCAGTACTTAAATCTGCTAAAAATTTTATATTATTATACGCCGCTGGAACACCAGTTTTCACTAAAAAATTATTTATATATGTTTGTAAAGCTAAATAATCATAATTACCATCCGGAATTGTTACTACTAATGGTTCTTCTCCAGGAGTTTCTAAAACAAAAAAATTATTACCAAAAACTTGTGAAATAACATAAAATGTATTTGGCAATTCTAAAGCTGATAACTGTAAACTAACAACTTCTGTCAATCTTAACGGAAGATCTACATGAAAATTTGATGCTGTTGTTGTATAATAATTTTCTCTAAAACGCGTATCAATATTTATATTTTGACGTAAAATTCTTTTATTTAGAGGATTTATCGTTCCTTGATAAAATTCACTTGGAGATGATTGTCCATAAGGAGTAACTTGTCTTTTTATTATATTTGTGCTACCAGCACTTACCAAATCTGAACTTTCCAAAGTTTTATTCATATTATAAATATTTTCCCAATTTTTAGCTAACTTAGCTACATTTGTATTAGGCGTTAAATTTGTTTTTAAATTTTCCGTTAGTGCTTTTCTAACTTTATTTATGAAATCCAATGTATTATTTTTTGTTACCGCTATAATACTTCTATCACTAAGTATATTTTGTCTTAATTTTGTTTCCTGTATCTCTATAATTGATTCATCATAGTTACTTGGTAATTCAAACAATTCTTCTAATTCTTTTATTGTATAGTTCTTGATATTTAAATCAAAATTAGCGTTCATTATAATATATATAAATATGAATTATTTTAGATTTTAATTCAAATAAATTTAAATATGAAATATAATTAAAATTGAATTTAAAAAAATTAAAGATAATTTTACAAACTATATAGATGGAATTTTCACGAGAACAACAAGTCGCATACAATAAATATAGTGAAGGTAAAAATATCTTTATTACTGGTCCTGGTGGAAAAGGCAAAACTGCACTAATTCGTCACATTCAAAAAGACGCATATAAAAAATGTATTGATATACAGGTTTGTGCATTAACTGGATGTGCCGCTGTTTTACTTGAATGTAAAGCTAAAACTGTTCATTCATGGGCTGGAATTGGATTAGGAAATGGAACTATTGAACATATTGTTAATAAAATTATGAAAAATAGATATGCCAAAGCTACTTGGAAAGGTACAGATATTTTAATTATAGATGAAGTATCTATGATGTCTCAAAAACTATTTGAAATGCTTGATGCTATTGGAAAAGCTGTTCGCCGCAATACTAAACCATTTGGAGGCATTCAGGTAATATTCTCAGGTGACTTTTATCAATTACCTCCTGTAGGAACAAAAGATGAACCAGAAACAACTAAATTTTGTTTTGAATCGCCATTATGGTTTGAAACATTTAAATTACAAGATCACGTAAATTTATGTAAAATTTTCAGACAAAGTGACCCAATTTATCAGCGAATTTTAAATCAAATTCGGGAGGGAAGATTAAAACGCTCTTCTAATGAGGCTTTACTACAGCAAGTCGGCAGAGAAATAGCACCAGATTGTCAAATTAGACCTACCAAATTATTTCCTACGCGTAACAAAGTTGATTATATTAATGTTACAGAAATGAATAATCTTACTGGAAAAGAGTATGAATATAAGATTAAATATCATGCCGATTTAGAGATGAGCGCAGCAGAAAGAACATTAAGATTAGGTTACACTAAGGAACAAATACAAACTGAATTAATGTATTTACAAAGTAATTTACGTTGTGATGAAATAGTTAAACTTAAAGTTGGAGCACAAGTTATGTGTATTGTTAATATTCAATTAGATAATGGAGATATTTTATGTAATGGAGCACAAGGAATTATTGTGGATATTTCACCTCAAGGATTACCAATAGTAAAATATAAAAATGGCTATCAAATGACAATGTCATATCATATTTGGCCAAGTGAATTAATTCCGGGTATTGGTGTTTCTCAAGTTCCTTTGATCTTAGCATGGGCACTAACAATACATAAAGCTCAAGGTTCTACACTAGATATTGCTGAAGTTGATGCCGGTTCAGGAATATTTGAATGCGGTCAAACCTATGTAGCATTATCGCGTGTTAAGAGTTTAGAAGGACTTTATTTATGTTCATTTGACGCAAAGCGAGTAAGAATAAATAAAAAAGTACAAGATTTTTACGAAATATTAGAGGCAGAAGATGCTAAACGCAGAACAGCAGAAGAGAATGAAAGAAAAAGGATTGAAAAATTACCTGAAGCCTATGTTGAAACCGCACCTATTCCATTAGTAGAAGCCACTCTAGTTGAGGCAGTTTCAGTCGCCATTGCTGAATCTGACCCAAACGTTCATATAGATTTTAGTCAATTTGAACTAAGAGAAGAAGAATACTCCACGTAAAATAATACATAAATAATTAAAAAAAGTTTAATTAATTAAATTTTACAGTTAATAACAAATACAAAATACAAATCTAAGTTTCAAAGCAAATATAGTTTATAATTTTTTGTTTATAATCAGGGTCGTTTCCCCAGAATATTGGAATATCGCTTTCTCCAAGATATTCCAATACACTTGTATATTCTTCTCTCTTAAACCAATCCGCCAGACAATAAATATAGTGAATAGTGTAATTTGGGAACAATTTACCATAATGGTATTTTTTAAAAGGTCCAGTTTGCAGCTTCTCATCAACAGAACCTGGTGTCTGTTGAAATTTTTTCTCAATGATATATACTGCACGTTTGGCTGTATCTATATATGCTTCATCTGGTTCTTTACATCCCGCTGCTGGCTGTAAATCAGTATTTTTTTCTCCAATCTTGGTCATATACTTGTGTAAAGCAGATTTGTTTGCATTTATAAGGTGAAAGTCGTAACCTTCAAACCGTATTGTCCTTACCTTTTCCTTTTTCTCTTGAATACAAGCTGTATATAGCGGAGATAGATCTGTTTTCTCCTCATACGAAAGACCATTGACATTTGTGTTGGCTCCACCAGCCCCAGTGCCTCTATTTATGATAGTTGAGGCAGATACGGTCTCTTCAATAATTTCCACATCATCAGGAAGCTTACGTATATTCTTTAAAGAATTCATCTTGAATTAATAATATATATATTAAATGTATTTTTATAAATAAATCAATTTTATTTTTTCATGGTAATAATATTGACATCTAAAAAAAATAAAACATTGATTAAATAAATAGGTCAAAAAATTTGTGACTGGTAACCATAATGTTTATATAAAATTTTTAGTTATACAATTTTAACCAGCAAAATATAAAAAATTGAAATACTTTTGAGTCTCTTCTGCTGAGGTAGATTTATTAGTATCAAGTTTGCTTCAAGCCTTTAAAAATGAGTTCTTTCAACAACGTGTTCCAAATTGCCAAGGATTTCAATGGGCCTCTTGGTCTTGTTCATCCTCTTCTAGTTGAGAATTATGCCTGGGTTGATGAAGGTTTGCGCGAGATGTATAATGGTTACGCACTTACAGCTTCCAATTGCGACGAATATGAGGCAGCAGGTCTTCTAAAGGAGAACTATGCCTGGGTAGACGCCAGCTTAGCTGAGAAGTGCGAAGTTACCAACGAAGATTTCCTACCTTGTCCTCTGCCATTATCTCTTAGACTCCGTGATGATAGAGAACACGTTCCTCTTGAAGACGATGAATCTTC
>JACCDO010238632.1_pt1 | contig 18421 bp, 15 predicted proteins | sample 7446101 | NCBI WGS metagenome assembly JACCDO01 (sample SAMN15323440, study PRJNA562643) | freshwater metagenome | isolation source: river surface water | place: USA:Blue River Watershed | collected 2017-08-16 | reverse complement strand
TTAAACATACAAAATTAATTGGACCATATTCATTATCATCTACATTAAAAATATATGTATAATTAGTTGTTTTAGTACATTTATCTTTTTCATAAACGTCATTTCTAAAAGTAGAAATTTCTGTATTTGGTTTATTTATTAATGCCAAATATTTATCTATCATTTTAATTAATTTTTCATGTATAATATTTACATCTGTATCTTGTTTTATTAAGTTTACTTTCAAGCTTAATAATTCTGTTCCATTATTTTTTTTTGTATTGTCTTTGTAAAAACACAAATTTATAGTTTCCATTATAATATATATTTAAATTATATATATTATAATTTAAAAACATACATATTTCAATCTTTTGTTTAATTATATATTAAATTTCTTATTATATCCAATTTTTTATTATTACACATTTGCAATGCCGAGGGCATGCAAAGTAACGTTGCCTTTCACCCATTATGGACAAATTAAATAAAGGTGTAAAATAATTATTTATAAGGAATTCCATACATTCTATCTGTTTGACCATATCCTGTATAAAAATTACATGTTTTAGCTACATTATCATATATTGCTATTTCACAATCGATACTATTTAAACATACATCTATACATTCTTGAGTATTATTTATTTTATCTACTTTTCTCAAAGGGACAATACGAGAACCACTTCCTGAAATTAATAAATCTTGATTATTCATTAAAATACCTCTATCGTTAGTATTATCTCTGACAAATGTATCTTTGCCTTGAGATATAGATGTTGTTTTTAAATAACATCTATTTGAATTTTTAAAGAGTACCCAAAGTTTACATTGTTGATTATTTTTACATGCATTATTACATTCATTTATTGTCATATTACTCATTGGCATATTAGGTAGGTCATTATGATAAATATCTCTACTATCTTTTGTAAAATATGTTTTTATATTACTTGAAGGTCCAGCAATACCTTGAGGTCCAATAGAACCCTGAGGACCAATAGAACCCTGAGGACCAATAGAACCCTGAGGACCAATAGAACCTTGAGGTCCAATAGAACCTTGAGGACCAACTAAACCTTGAGGACCAATAGAACCTTGAGGACCAATAGAACCTTGAGGTCCTACAGATCCTTGATTACCTTTGTCACCTTGATTACCCTTTTCACCTTTTTCGCCTTTGTCACCTTGATTACCCTTTTCACCTTTTTCTCCTTTGTCACCTTGATTACCTTTTTCGCCTTTGTCACCTTGATTACCTTTTTCTCCTTTGTCACCTTGATTACCTTTTTCGCCTTTGTCACCTTGAGGTCCTTTAAAAACACTATATATATTGCTAATTACAATTTTTTGGACATTATTACTATCAGTATAAACTAAATTTCCATTAATTAGTGTAAAATCTCTTGCACCTACTGGTCCAACTTGACCCTGAATACCTTGAATACCTTGATCACCTTTATCTCCCTTTAAACCTTGATCACCTTTATCTCCTTTATCTCCTTTATCTCCTTTAAACAATGTATTAACATCAGATAACAATATATTTTTATCACCAACACTGTTTAAGTAATATAATGTATTACTAGACTTATTATAATCAAAACCAGTGATACTAATACCTTGATCACCTTTTTCACCTTGAGGTCCTTGTGGACCTTGATTACCATCAAATCCCCGAACACCAGAAGAACCTTGTGGACCCTGAAGTCCTTGTGGACCCTGGGGCCCTTGTGGACCTTGAGGTCCTTGAATAAATTTTTCTATAATTAATTTATTTGAATTTATATGAATATAAATTCAAATAAATTAAGAAATAATAAATAAACAGATTAATTATTTAATTTACAGCATGTAAAATACATTTGCATACTTGTTCCATTATTACATCTAGTAAACCCAATTCTATTAATAAATTCCCCTGAATCACATCCTGAATTACCTCCAACACCACCACCTAATCTATCTAAATATTCCATTTCTTTTACACCAACTGCCCATGCAACTGATGTATCACAACCACCATATACTGTACGACAAGAACCTTGTGTTACTGACCTACCTGCTGGTCCTACTGGACCAACTGGTCCCTGTTGACCCATAGGACCAATAGGACCCATTTGACCTTGTGAACCTTGAGGACCTTTAAACACATCATAAATATTATTAATTACAATTTTTTGAACATTATTACTATCAGTATAAACTAAATTTCCATTTACTAATCCAAAATCTCTAGCACCAATTGGTCCTGGAATACCTTGATCACCTTTAGGACCAATGGGACCAATAGGACCAATAGGTCCCTGTAAACCTTGATCACCTTTTTGTCCAATAGGTCCCTGTAAACCTTGAATGCCTCTATCACCTTGTGGACCTTTATCACCTTGAGGTCCCTTATCACCTTGTAAACCTTTATCACCTTGAGGACCTTTAAAAACACCATAAACATTATTAATAACGGTTTTTTGTAAATTATTACTGTCAGTATAAACTAAATTACCATTAATTAATGTAAAATCCTTTACACCAACAGGTCCTTGAGGACCTTGATCACCTTTAATACCTGGTTGTCCTTGTGGTCCTTGCGGACCTTGTTGTCCTTGAGGTCCCTGAGGTCCTTGTATACCTTGTTGACCTTTAAATAAATTACTTACATTTTCCAATATCATATTTTTATTGCCCAAAGTATTAATATAAAATAATGTATCACTAGATTTGTTATAATCAAAACCAGTAATACCAATACCTTGATCACCTTTCGGACCCTGTGAACCTTGTGGTCCAGGATTACCATCGAAACCTTTTGCACCTTGGGGTCCTTGTGAACCAGAAGGTCCTTGTGGACCTTGAGGACCCTGTGGACCTTTTAAATTTTCAAAAAATCCTTCTATTATTAATTTATTTGAATTTATATTCATATAAATTAATTAAGAAAAAAAAATAATAATTAATTAATTTTATACAGAGTAAATTAAATCAATTAATTATTATTTTAATTTGACCATCCACCAAACCATGGTGCATTAAGTGTTGCATTAGGTGGATATGCAGTTTTTGATTTGTCAAAAAATCCAATTGGAATACATATAATTGGTGCATATGATACCGAATCTGCTGGCATTCCTTCTGCAAAATATTGAACATACCAAAATCCATCTTTACCTACATAACAAAACAAATTAATTGCTCCTGGATAACCATTATACCAATCTGCACGTATACCAGCCACAAAACATATCCAATCATTTGCCATAAAACTAGCACCATCATTTGGATCTACAATTTTAAAACCATTCGATTGAGATCTAATACCTGTCATTGTAAAATATCTAAAAGCATTACCTTTCGCTCTAATATTACCTCCGAAATTAACACTTCCATCTGCTGAAAATGTTGTTTTACCATTTAGTATAATATCATTACCTATACCATTAATTTTTAATGGTTTACTTCCATGACTTTGAATCCATGAATAGTCAGCAGTTCTACCCAATCTTAAATTTGATTCATTTGTATTTCCAATTACAAATTGTGTTGAACCTTCATCTCCAAATGCAGTTCTTGAAAAATCTACTGAAGTACCAGCTGGTCCAGGTGGTCCAATAGGTCCTGGAGGTCCAATAGGCCCCTGTGCTCCTTGAGATCCAATAGAACCTTTATCACCTTGTGGACCCTTAAAAACACTATATATATTACTAATAACAGTTTTTTGAATATTATTACTATCAGTATAAACTAAATTTCCATTAATTAGTGTAAAATCTCTTGCTCCAATTGGACCTATTGGACCAACTTGTCCTTGTATACCCTGATCACCTTTATCTCCCTTTAAACCTTGAATACCTTGATCACCTTTATCACCTTTATCACCTTTAAACAATGTGTTAACATTTGTTAATAATACATTTTTATCACCAACACTATTTAAGTAATATAATGTGTTATTAGATTTATTATAATCAAAACCAGTAATACTAATACCTTGATCACCTTTTTGTCCTATTGGACCTATAGGTCCTTGTGGACCAGGATTACCATCGAATCCTTTTGCACCTTGTGGACCAGAAGGACCTATTGGACCTTGTGGCCCTTCTGCACCTTGTGGACCTTTAAAGTTTTGTAAGAATCCTTCTATAATTAATTTATTTGAATTTGAATTTATATTCATATTAATTAATCAAGAAAAAAATAATGTAATTATTTTAATTTAAATTGCTTCAAAAATAAATCGTTGCCATTGATTTTGAGAATTACATCCATTACCATTACTTCCAGCATCAAGACAATGTTGTACACCACTTGCTCTATCATCTTTAATTAGATATCTACGATCTGTAGTTACATAATTACCAGCAGATTGTAGTTGGTTATTTGATTGCCATAAATTAGTTCCACCATTCCACATAAAATATTTTAAATTATTTTTATTGCTATAATAAAAACCTAAACCATCACCACGATCTGATAAAATCCAATTACCAATTTTAATATCACCTCCAAAATTAATACTACCATCAGTTGAAAATGTTGTTTTACCAACCATAACATCATTTTGTAAGCTATTAATTTTTAATGGTTTATTTCCATGACTTTGAATCCATGAATAGTCAGCAGTTCTACCTAATCTTAAATTTGATTCATTTGTATTTCCAATTACAAATTGTGTTGAATTTTCGTCTCCAAATGGAGTTTTCGAAAAATCTACTGAAGTTCCAGTAGAACCTTGAGGACCTATAGAACCCTGTGGACCAATTGAACCTTGTGGACCTTTATCACCTTGAATACCTTTATCACCTTGAGGTCCTTTGAATACACTATATATATTGCTAATAAAAGTTTTTTGGATGTTATTATTGTCAGTATACATTAAATTTCCATTAATTAATGTAAAATCTTTTACACCAACAGGTCCTATATCACCTTGAGGACCTCTATCACCCTGAGGACCAACTAAACCTTGAATACCTCTATCACCTTGAGGACCTCTATCACCCTGAGGACCAACTAAACCTTGAATACCTCTATCACCCTGAGGACCTTTAAATACGCTATTAATATTGCTAATAATAGTTTTTTGAACGTTATTATTATCAGTGTATACTAAATTACCATTACTTAATGTAAAATTTGTTGCACCTATTGGACCCATTGGACCTTGAGGACCTATTTGACCTTGTAATCCTTGAGGTCCTTGATCACCTTGTGGACCTTTAAATACGCTATTAATATTGCTAATAATAGTTTTTTGAATGTTATTATTATCAGTGTATACTAAATTACCATTACTTAATGTAAAATTTGTTGCACCTATTGGACCTTGAGGTCCTTGAGGACCAATATTGCCTTGAGGACCGAGTAATCCCTGTAAACCTTGAGGACCAATAGAGCCTTGAGGACCAATAGAACCTTGAGGACCAACTAAACCTTGAGGACCTCTATCTCCTTGAGGACCTCTATCACCTTGAGGACCTCTATCACCTTGAGGACCTCTATCACCTTGTAAACCTTTATCACCTTGAGGACCAACTAAACCTTGAATACCTTTATCACCTTGAGGTCCTTTATCACCTTGTAGACCTTTATCACCTTGAGGACCTTTAAAAACACCATAAACATTATTAATAACAGTTTTTTGTAAATTATTACTGTCAGTATAAACTAAATTACCATTAATTAATGTAAAATCCTTTACACCAACAGGTCCTTGAGGACCTTGATCACCTTTAATACCTGGTTGTCCTTGAGGTCCTTGTGAACCAGATGGACCTTGTGGTCCTTGGGGACCTTGAGGTCCTTGCTGTCCTTTAAATAAATTACTTGCATTTTCTAACACGGTATTTTTATCACCTAAACTATTAATATAAAATAATGTATCACTAGATTTGTTATAATCAAAACCAGTAATACCAATACCTTGATCACCTTTTGGACCCTGTGAACCTTGTGGTCCAGGATTACCATCGAAACCTCGTGTACCTTGAGGTCCTTGTGAACCTTGAGGACCTTGAGGACCTTGTGGTCCTTGAGGTCCTTTAATATTATCTAAAATATTCATATAAGTTAATTATAGATAAAAAAATAAAGTATTTATAATATTTCATCAACTAATAAATATCGTTTACATTCATCAGACGAAAGTATTAAATCTCTTTTTAAAATGTTTTCAAGAAGTAAATTAACTTTCTTTACAATAACTGTTTCTATATTTTCTTCATCCATATTATCAGTAATATCAGTTTTATTTTCACTTATTTTATTGAATTTATCGTTATGAATATCAGGAAAATTAAAATCATTAACATCAATAGAATTATCTTTCGATGCCTTTAATATTCTATTAATATAAACAGTTCTGATTACTTTCATTAACTTCATACAATTAACATGTTCATCCATAATATTTGAAAATGTACCTTCAACACCAGATCTTAATTCATGAATCAACATAAATGAGTTAGTAGTGATAAAACGTTTATGACCAGCCATAGCAATTAAAGATGCAGCACTAGCAGCGATACCTTCAATATAAGTATAAATAGGAATTTTACATTTTTGAATAGCATCAACTAATGGAATAGCTCCAAAAATTTCACCACCATTTGAATTTATATATATTTTAAGAGGTGTTGGTTTTGCAGTATCAATATCTAAAATATCTTTATTTTCAAGTTTAAAATTTTCCCATCGTTTTTCGGCATTTTTAATAAATTTTAATAATCCCATTACAGAATTTACAGTAATATCACTGTATAAATAATATTCATTAACTGTATAATCATTTTCCTCACCAAATACATCTTGTTGTGATCCTAATAATGATTCTAAAGGTAATTCAATTTCTTCATTTTTAGGTTTATTATCATCTTTTTTTGGTTTATTTTGTTTATTTGGTTTATTTTTTTTACCTAAGAGACTATATGATCCGTAAGACATAATATATAATAAACTACAATATAATTAACTTCTAAATAAATAAATTTCAATAATTTATATAAATTATTGAAATTTATTTATAATAACAAAATAATAAACGATATAAATATTACATTATTTTGACAAGTTATAAAAGATTAATCAGAGATCTTCAAATATTACATAATAGTGCTGAACAAAATATGTTTTTTGTAGATTCAAATTCAAATTTAAATACAATTGATATTATATTAATTGGTCCAGAAGATACACCATATGAAGGTGGATTTTTTTGGATTCAAATTATACCATCCGAAAGATATCCATATGTATCACCAAAAGCACAATATATGAGTCCAGTAAATGGTCTTAGAATTCATCCAAATTTATATTGTGATGGTAAAATATGTTTATCAATATTAGGAACATGGTCAGGTCCACCATGGACATCATTATTAAATTTTGAAACAATAGGTATTTCGATTCAGAGTTTATTAAATAATAATCCGATAATTAATGAACCTGGAAATGAAAATATATCAGTATCAAGTATAAAATCACAATCATACAATAAAGTTGTTAAATACACAACACTATTTAGTATAATTAAATTTTTAAAAAATGAGTATAAAATATCAAGTGATTTACAAAATAAAATAACTGAATACATATCAAAAAATTTAGATAAGTATAATAAACTATTTAATGAAATTAAAGACTTTGGTATCTATAATACTGAACATCATATACATTATTATGGTTTAAATAATGTAAAACTAAATTTTACAGAACTATATAATACATGGGTCGAAATATATAATAATTTAAAAGCAACAGATATTTAACCAAAAATTGATTATTTTATCATTTTAAAATAATATTTAGTAAATTATATTAAACAATAAAATGATAAAAGACAATATTTATTTAGACGTTATAAATAAAAAATTATCACTTAAAAAAGATAATAATAATAATATTATTTATTCAACAAATGAACCATATGAAGAACAAAATTTTTTTGTTATTATTTATTCATATTTTTATAATATGTTTAATAGCTATTTTACCGGTTATACACAAATTAATGAAGAAGATGATAACTTAGATATATATTTAGATGATGAAGAGTTTACACTTTAATATTTAATTTCTAATACTAAATCATCATCTATTTTTTTATGAAACTTAATATAATTATTCATTAAACTACCATTTTCACTAATATAACCCAATGGATTTACTATAGTCATTATGTCATTAATTTTTTTTATAAATCTATTATGTGTATGACCATAAATCCAACATTTAATTGGATTTTTAATAAGTTCATCTAGTTCTGATGCAAAGAATGAATTTAATTCTTTATACATAATATATTTAGGTTGAATTAATTTATAAGATGGTAAATGATGTGTAATAATAATATTATCATATGATTCATTTAAATTATTTATTTGATTAGTTAGCCATAATTTATTTTTTTCAAATTCATCATCATACAATTTAATAGAACCTTTAAAATCAGTAATTAAATGTATACAATTAGTAGACTCATATTTAGACATTGGTTTAGACCATAATGTAGTACCATAAAAATTATAATTATCAATAATAATGGATTCATTAATTAATAGGTTATATTTATTTGGTATATCAAATTGTTTATTAAAAACAGTAGATAATTCTTTAGCAACACTATTAGTTACTTCAAATGAGTTATGATAATATTCATGATTACCGATAATATAAACAATATAATCAAATTTTGTTCCCAATCCTAACATAAATTGTTTATATTTATTTATATTATCCATATTATTAAGTAATCCAATATCACCAGGACAAATTAGTATTGAATTATCTTTTTTTTGGATTAGATCAAGTAAAACACTAATTTGTGCTTCAGTTAAAAATTCAGTATGAATATCAGAAATAGTGTATAATTTTTTTGCAAGAGCTTGCTCTTTTGAGCTGCTCGGACATATATGCCCTCGGTATGACATTAATGGATATATATTAAATAATAATAATAAATGATGGTTATTATTTATCAATTTTTACGTTTTAAATAAAAATTGATAAATAATAAGTATTAATAATAAATGATTAATGTAATAATAAAATGATATTTGAATTATTAGTTGTACTATATACAACTATAGTTTTATACTTATCAGTTATTAATTATAAATATTATAAAATTAAAAATATAATCGAAAAAATAAAATCAAATTATACATCAGAGATTATTATGATATGTGACATTAATGATAATGAATTTAGTTTTAATACAATATTAACATATTTTAAAAATAAAATAAAACAATATTATTTAAAAGACTATATAATTGATATTAATGATGCAAATACATTTCGTAATTTAATAAAAAATACTAATTACAATATAATAGATTTAATATTAGAAACATATGGTGGATATGTTTCTGATAATGATATGATAATGGACATAATGGAAACATTTAAAAATATAAATAAAAAAAATAAATTTAGAGGTCATATTATAAATTATGCTAAAAGTTGTGGTACAATGCTAGCTCTAAGTTGTAATGAAATATATATGAATGATTATGCATACATGTCACCAACAGATCCAATAATTGATTATAATGAAAATAGTTATAGTGCTAAACATATAATAGATTCATATCAAAACATTAAATGTGAAGACAATACATTTGGTGTAGTTTATTATGAAGCAAAAATGTTTTATGATGTAAATATAAAAGATGTTGTAAATAAATTAAATAAACTATCATTAAAAAAAAGGATTAATAATAATTTTAAAAAAATATTAACAGATGGAATAGTACCTCATCATTATCCGATAAATAAATCATTATTAAAAACACATATCAAAATATATGATCAAATGGAAGATATAAATACAGTATATAAATTATTAATTGATTAATTATTTTATAAAAATTTGAATGATAAAAATATTATATTATTTAAGAGAACCAGTATAATATAATTATGGATTTAATAAATACATATGTTAAAAACAATAAAATAATTAATGAAAAAATATTTGATATTATCGAAGATAATATAGAAAATTTTGTAGAAGAAATAGATAATGTTAAATTATTGGAGAATATTATAACAATTGCAAAAGATAAATATTTTAATGATTCACAAGTATTAACAGATTATACTTACGATAAATTAATCGATAAACTGTCTATTATAAGTCCAAATAGTAAAGTATTAACAGATATTGGATATAAAGTAGATTCTATAAATAAAGTAGAATTGCCTTATCATATGGGTAGTATGACAAAAATAAAAAAAGATAATCCACAGTTACTTAATCAATGGTTAACAAAATATAGTGGACCATTTATTGTGTCAAATAAACTAGATGGTGTATCAGTAATGTTAATTGTTGATAAAAATGAAAACATAAATTTATATACTAGAGGAGATGGTACAGTTGGTACAAATATTAGTCATTTAATTAAACATTTAAATATTAAACATATGAAAAATATAATAACATATGTAAAAAAGAAAGGATTAAATAAAATATTTCTTAGGGGAGAGATGATAATGAAAACGAAAACATTTATTGATAAATATAGTGATATAGGAGCAAATCCAAGAAATTTTGTATCAGGACAGGTAAATGCAAAAAAAATAAATATATCAATATTAAATGACATAGACATATTATTTTACGAAATAATAGAGCCATGGTTAACAATAGATAATCAATATAATGTATTAACATCATTATTTCTAAGTGTAAGTCCATTTGAGTTATTTACAAAGGAAAAAATATCGGTAAATAATTTATCGGATATTTTAATAAATAGAAAAAATATTAGTGAATATGAAATTGATGGATTAATTATATCAGATATCAATTATCATGATAGAAATATAGATAAAAATCCAGAATATAGTTTTGCATTTAAACAAGATGGAGAGATGGTAATAGCGACAGTAGAATATGTAGAATGGAATGTATCAAAACATGGATATTTGAAGCCAAGAATTAAGATATTACCTGTACATATAGGTGGTGTAGAAATTAACTATGTAACTGCAAATAATGCAAAATTTGTAAAAGACAATAAAATTGGTAAAGGAGCAAAAATTAAATTAATTAGATCAGGTGATGTTATTCCAAAAATTATCGGAATAATAGAACCAGCAAAAGAAGTACAATTACCTGGTAATGAGTATGGTAAATGGATATGGACAGAAAGTGGTGTTGACATATATTTAACTGAACCAGAACTAACAGAAAATCAATTAATCAAGATATTATCATTTTTTACAAAATCACTTGGAATTAAAAATATAGATGAGTCAACATTTACTTCATTAGTTGATAATGGATTAATAGAGTCATTATCAGATATATTTTATTTAAAAAAATCAGATTTATTAAAATTAGATGGATTTCAAGAGAAAAAAACAAATAAAATATTAGAAGAATTAGAAAATGGTTTTAAAAAAATGCATTTAGTAGATTTAATGGTAGCATCAGGAATGTTTGGTAGAGGATTAGGAGAGAAAAAAATAAGAAAAATATATAAAATATATCCAGATATAATGTTACAAAGTTATAAAAATAAAGAAGAATTAATAAAAATTATAGATGACATAGAAGGATTTGATGATATTACCGCAAGACAATTTGTTGAAAATATGGATGAATTTAATGAATTTTTTCAATTAGTGCCAAAACAAATTAGAGAAAGATTAATATTAGATACAATACCAAATAAAGAAAAAATAAATAAAAAGAATAAGATAAATGGTATGAAATTTATATTTACAGGATTTAGAGATAAAGAAATAGAAAAATTAATTACAGAAAATGGTGGTGAAATTAGTAGTTCAGTTTCAAAAAATACAAATGTTTTATTTTGTAAAGATGAAGATTTAAATGAAGGAACAAATTCAAAACTAATAAAGGCAAAAGAATTAGGAATATTAATAGTAAAAAAATCAGATATGAAAAAATTTTTAAATAATTTAGGTTTAGTGTTTAATGCTATAATGGACATATAAAATAATTTTATTTTAAAATAACATTAGCATAACTAATATATTTTTCTTTCATAATTGACATTAAATTATTCATATTATCAGGTGAACCAACAATAAATTGTTGTTTATTGGTATCAGTAGACATTTTTTTTATATCAATTGTTTTAGAATTATTATTTAAATTAGAGAAAAATCCTAAAGTTTTTAACTGCATAATTGCATTTTTAACTGTATCATTAGGTGTTTCACCAATTGCAACTAAAATATTATTGCTAGTAAGTGAATTAATAAAATTGATATCTATATTTTTATTTGTTTTTCCAGTTACTAAACAAAATACAACTTTAATATTGTCATATTTTTGTGAAAAATTAGAAATTAAATAGTCTCGTTGACGAATCGCCTGATTTAAAAGCCTAGCTTGTCTATCAGGACATTTACTTGTTTTATAATTTAAACCTTTAACTTCTAATGAAATTAATTGTTTATTTTTGCAGTAAATCATATCATATTCAACAATAACATCACCATTATCTTTTAGTGGTTTAAAATTAGTTTTAGTATGTTGTTTAATATCGTTTGGAAGACATTCATAAGTTGCACGTTCTAAGCGAGCTCCGCCTTTTTGATAACAACGACCACCTGGTAGTTGTTCGGTATTGTCTTCAAATACTCTAGCAAGCATCTTGATTATACATTGAATATAGATACTTTTTACATTTTAAAATTTTCAATTTTTTATGTATATAGGGCTAAATATATTGTATATTATTTAAAATTAATTGTCTAATTTATTAATATTATTTAAATAAAATAATAGTAAATAATATTATGGCGAGTTTTATAAATTTATATAATACTAAATATAAAATTGATCCTAGACCACGTGATAGAGGTTCAACCGCTAGTGTTTACTATGGATATTTTATTAATGACAATAATGATCACATATATGTTGCAATTAAAAAAATTAACATGAATAAATTACCCGAAAAAATGATAAAATATATTAGTAGAGAAATAAATATTTTAAAAGACTTGGACCATATAAACATTGTAAAAATGTATGATAATTTTATTATTGATGATGGAATTGTTAAATATCAATTTATAATATTTGAATGGTTAAGTAATATAACATTAAATAAATATATTGATGATAATAAATGTACTATTCCAGAAAAAAAAATTAAAGATATATTTAAACAAATAATTTATGCGATAAAATATTTAGATTCAAAAAATATAATTCATAGAGATTTAAAACCAGCAAACATGTTATTTACTGAAGATATGGCTACAATTAAAATTATAGATTTTGGATTTTCGAGAAAAAACATAGAAAACAATAATCCATTAATGGAAACAATTTGTGGAAGTCCATTATACATGGCCCCTGAAATTATGTTAACAAAAAAATATGATAAATCAATTGATATTTGGTCTTTAGGATCTATATTATATCAATTATTTTTAGGAGAACCACCATATTCAAAATGTACAGACATTAAAAATTTAGCATTACAATGGAAATCTCAAAAATTACCTGATGATTTAAATAATTTACCCTATGAAGTTAATAATTTAATAAAAAAAATGTTAACTTTTGATCCAGTTAATAGAATTAATTATTCTACTATTTTAAAAAACGAATGGTTAAATGATAATAATAATGATAATGACGATGATAATGATGAAGATTTATTATTTGATTTTGATGATTATATGCCAAAAAATAAATGTGTTTCAATGCCAATACCAATACCAAAAAAACATATAGATAGTCAATATAATTATGATTTAATTGATGATTACAGTGATATATTAGAATGGAAAGAAAAAAATACAACTGACATATTATCTTCTACACCAATAACAACATATAAAGAATTTATGGAATCTTCAGTAACAACAAGACAACGTACTAATTCTGGAAGTTCAATAAGTTCATCACTTGGTTCACATCATGGATCATATAAAGATAATTATTTAAATATAGAATTTAATAAATAAATAATTAATTACCATTAATTAATTATAATTTTATATAATTAAATATCTGCAACAACTGCTTTTTTTCGTCCTCTAGTAGTTTTTTTTACTTCTGTAGTTGTATTTGTTGTTGTTTTAGATTTTCTTGTTTTAGTTGTTTTCTTTGGTTTTTCTTCTTCAAAATCTTCTAATAATTCAGCAGGTATATCATTTAAATCTACATCTATCGGTATATTAACCGATTCTTCATATAAATTTAAATGTTTATCTAGTTCAATAAGATCACTGTCTAAAGTTAAATCTAATGATAATGTTGGATTTGATACATTATTTTGTTCATGTTCATGTAATAAATAATAAACATTTAATGGTTCTGTACGTCCCATTCGTTGAGCTCTACCAATTACTTGAGTTTCCAATTCTAAAGATAATTGATGATAAATAATAATATCAGTAGCCATTTGAAGATTTAATCCTGATCCATAGTTAACGGCATTTAACATAAGAACTCTTACTTCTCCTTTAGTAAAACGTTCAATAATTTTATTAACAACAGCACCAGAACCCATAACTTTACTAAATGTAATATTATTATCAACTAATTTTTTATTAATATTATCAAAAGTTTGATCATAATTACTAAATAATAAGAATCGACCAGTTGGTTTATCTTTAATTAATTTAATTAAAGCGTCTACTTTATTTATCTCATTATTAGTTTTTGTTTTTTGATTACTTTTTTTAACTATATTATCCATAATAATATGAACATTTTCCATTCTAAAAGGAACTCTACACATTGGACATTCACTTTTAATTTGTGTTAAACAGGTTAAACAAAATAATTGATTACAACATGGTAAAATACCAGGTGCAACATTCGCAAATTCCTCTAGACAAATTGGACAATTATCTTTGTTAAATTCTTTAATCCTTTGACTAATTGAATCAAATTTTGTTTCTAAACTTTTAATTTTATCTTTTAATTTAGCTACTAATTCATCATGTGATTTTTTATCTGTTGGTATGATATTTTCTTGATATGTTAATTCTGCTTTTTTATTGTGAATTTCCTTAGCAATTTTATTCGTTAAAACCTGTAAAATATTTTCATTTGTATCAACATTACAATTTAATCTTAAAACAGCATCTTGATAATTACCAGCATTTAACATATCTAATACTTCATTAGGTATAAATTCTTTAACAATGGCAAATTGTTTTGGAGTAAAACATTTAATTAATATTTGATTAATATTTGGTAAACTCATTGATTTACTTACATATTCGTCATTATTTTTTATTATTATATTGTCAAATATAAATTTATGCATCTTACCTACTATATCCTTGATATAATATCGTTTTAAATACATAATCCCACTAGGGGTTGCTGTTATAAACCATATAAAATTCGCTTTCCAATTTAAATCAGCTGGTAATTTAATTGAACAAACTTCATCTATAATAATTCTTGAATATTTAACGTCTTTAAACTTTTCAATATATTCATCAATCATTGTGGCAGAACAAATAATTGTATCATAATATTCGATTGTATTAATTTCTGAAATATTTTCTAAATCATCTAATTCTTTTTCAGACATTTCAGAAGGATTAATATTTGATTTTTGTTTATCAGGATCCTCTAAAAATACATTTTCTGGATATGCCAAAAAATTAATGTCCGATTTTCTAGATACTATATATGTCTTTAATGGACACGTTGCAAATGCCTGTTTCCATTGTGTTACTAAATTATGTGGTACAATAATTAAATTTGTTTTTAATGCTGTAATATCATCTTTATATCTTAACATACTATAAACACTTGAACTAATAATTTTCTCATGATCTGGTGGTACTAAATTATGATTTAATAAACCCATAACCATATATGTTTTACCAGAACCTACAACATCTGCTAAAATACCAAAATTTGTTTCAATTGTATATTTAATATCTTTAAATTTTTTTGCATTTTGTGGTAACCAACTATAGTAGTAACTTCTTGTATCTTCTGAATAAATCTGAAATTTATAAATACTAGATTTAATATTTCTATCAATTTTACCTGTTTGTTCTAATTTATCCATCGCATAAATACTTGTTAATTGATGATTTTTCAGTTTAATTTTAAGTCCTTTGGGATGTGTTATTTTTTGATCATTTTCTGTTAATAATATTGTTGACATAATAATAATATTATTATAGTGAGTGAATCATTTAAGCGAGTTTTAATCAATTTTTTATATATAATATATAAAGACCATTAATAATAAAAAAAATTATTTATTAATTTTTTCAATACTTTTTATGGTATTATAAGGTACTATATAATATTCTAAATTATTTAAAATTAAATCAATTTCATCTAATGCATCATTTAAACTATTTATTTTTTTAAAATTTTGTAAATTGTTATATGCTTCTTCATATTTAGAATCATTTTTTCCTTTAGAATCATTTTTGGTATATGTTTTACAATTCATATCTTTATTTTCGTTAATTGCACAAATTTTAATTGTAATATTTGAAGAATAATTCATTTTATTGTCTCTAAAATATTGTTTTTCAAAATCATCAAAATTTAAATATTCTATTGATTTTGATTCATTACTGTCATCAAACATATCACCTAAACCATATTGATTAATTGTATTATATAAAATTTTAGAATCACTACCACCAAATAATGGTATCACATTAAAATTATTATTTCTATATGGATTAAAATATACAATTGGACTTCTACCTAATGTATAAAGTGAATAATTATTCATATTATAAGGTTCTATATACATTACCGTACTTAATGGTACATTCGTTATTTTACCTAATATAACCTGTCTTTTAAATTTACATATACGTCTTACAATATTATTCTCTTTAATTTGATTAATTATAGATCCTAATCTTACATCATTGAATATTATTTCATCATCACTATCACATTTACCATCAGCACTTTTAGATGGTTTACTACATAATTTTTCATAATCAGGATATTTAGCTTTAATAGCGGTAATAATATTATTTTTATCTATATTTTCATCAGAACAAATTCTATCTAAAATCAAATTTAAAATATCCTGAATTTTTTTATCAATTGATTTAAGGTGTACATCATTTCCACTTAATGATTTATATATACTAGTTGCATTAATTATATTGTTCATTTAATATATAATTAAATGAATAAAAAAAAAATAAAAATATGATTAAAATAATAAATCAAATTATAAATAATTAGTTAATATTAACTTATATGTATTAAATGATATGTTAAATATTTCTTTTAATGTTTTATTGTTTATTTTATTTGTAAAATCCTTAAAATTTTCATGAGTAAATTTTGAATATCCTTGATCAGTAATTTCTATTAATATAGCTCTAATTATTATTTCTTGTAAAAATAAAGTTGTTCTTATAAAATTATCAATATTCATTAATTTTAAAATATAATATTCCATAATGTTTAACATTTGAGGTTTTGTAAAATTTACATTTAAATAATAAACAAATAAATATAATATATTTGAAATTAATTCTTTAGATTCATGATCAATATCTAACGAAAAAGATATTAAATAATTATTTATTTTTTTAGAATTTAAATAATATTCATTATTAATATTAGGTATATATAATGGTAATTTTACTATTTCATTAAATAGTAATTCACGATATAATTTATTTTTCCAAATTAATTCATATAAATGTGTAATTTTTATTAATTTTTTCCCTTTTAATTTTATTAATTTTATTAAATCTAATTTCATTTCAGATTCATTAATGTTATATATTTTTTCAAATTCAGACATAACTTTTTTAACTGAATTTGACATTGATATTGTTTGATCCATTAATATTTGTTAAGATAATTTTATTTAAAGAAAAAAATATTTATATAGTGTATATATGGATAAATCTTTGTTTAATATTGTGTATGAATATATTTGGTTAGGTGGGAAAGGTGAAATAAGATCTAAAACTAAAGTCGAACCATCAATAAATCGCTATGTAACTATTAATGAAATTCCTATATGGAATTATGATGGATCATCTACATGGCAAGCAGATAGTAATTCAAACACTGAAGTAATATTAAAACCATGTAAAATGTATAAAAATGTTCTTCGAAATATTGATAATACTGAAAGTTATTTGGTATTATGTGAAACATATGACATTAATGGTAATCCTATGTCTAATAACAATAGATATATAGCTAAAAATATTTTTAATCAAAAAATAGAAGCTAAACCATGGTATGGTTTAGAACAAGAATATTTTTTAGTTATTGATTCTCCTAAATTAAAAGAAGAAGGATATTATTATTGTGGTACTACTAGTAACATAGAAAGAAAAATTGCCGAAGAACATCTTAATGCATGTTTACAAACAGGTTTAACTATATCAGGAATTAATGCAGAAGTTGCTTCAAAACAATGGGAATTTCAAATAGGACCAGTTGAAGGTATTGATGCTAGTGATCAAATGATAG
>JACCDO011424303.1_pt1 | contig 18422 bp, 15 predicted proteins | sample 7446101 | NCBI WGS metagenome assembly JACCDO01 (sample SAMN15323440, study PRJNA562643) | freshwater metagenome | isolation source: river surface water | place: USA:Blue River Watershed | collected 2017-08-16 | reverse complement strand
TGTTTTCAACCTATGGTTAAAAACATGGCTACACAGATTAAACTTTATTATTAACACACCTAGGTGTGTTAATAATAAAAATTGATTACGAGATTTAATTTCCTAAGGAAATTAAATCTTTCGTAATCGTGTTTATGGATAGAATAGAGAATTAACCATTGGTTAATTCTCTATACCCATAAAAATTGATATTCCAATATATTGATCTAATAGCATTTATATATTAAAATATGTCTGCTACTGAAATTGAAAATGATAGTGAAGTTCTGGTAGATGATAAGAAGAAGAAACTAACTACACCAGAGCTTATTAGTGAACTTATGAGTCTTATTGAAGCTTATGAATCTAATAATGAAGCATTTAATGAAAAATTTAAACAGTTTGAATCAGATAAAAAGGAACATGATTCAGCTGAAAAGAAAATTATGCGTAATATTAATAATATTATTAGTCGTATTAATAAAGTAATTGTTCATGAACATAGCAAAAAAAAGCCTCGTAATACAACCAATGCTGGTAAAGGAGGATTTAATAAACCGCTTCCTGTTCCTGAAGTATTACGTAAATTTATTGGTATCAATGAAGATGAACTTATGTCTCGACCTCAAGTTACAAAACTTCTTAACCAAAAGTTTCAAGAACTAGATTTAATGAAGAAAGAAAAAGATGATAATGACAAAGTAATTAAAATTATTATTCTTGATAAAGCAACTGCAAAGAAACTTCATCGTACAAATGGCGATAAAATTCGTACAAAGGATATTCAAACATTTATCTCACAATTTTATCATGAAGAAAAAACAGCAGCTGCTAGTTCATAGATAATTTACTTAAAATTTCTTTATTATCCGGAGAATCAAAATATATAACATTTAATTTAATTCCATAAATATAATTATAAACAAAATTTAAATTAATAAATAAACCATTTTTAAATGGAATATAAAAGCTTGAATCGCCTATTTTAAATTCAGATAGATCTAATCCATAAATAAATTCATATAAATTAATATTTTTATTATAATAAATTGATTCTTTTGTCCATATATAATTATTTGGTAAAGTTAAATTAATTATTAAATGTCCATCTTCATCACCACCATTATTAAATACAATTATCGGATGTGTTGTTTTAAATAAATAGGATGTTTCAATAAAATCATTATTTTGTTTTCTTTTAATTTTAATCTTTCTAACTAATTCTTTATTTATTTCTTCAATAGTGCATTTTAAATCTATTTTAATATTATTTTTATTATAAATATGATATTTTAATGGAAAATCCGATAAATGATAATATTCTGCATAATCATCTTCCCAACAGGGTGTATCTGTATCAGAACAATCCATATTAACATTTTTTTTATTAGGAATAATTAATTTATTAAATAAACCTAATATATCATTAAAATCATAAGCTTCAATATTTTCAATTATATTATCAAATTGTTGATTATTTAATTTAAATAATGTTTTTATGTTTGATTGTTTTTTAAACCAATCTTCAAGAAATTTAGTTAATTTACTCTTTGTTGGTTTCTTTAAATTATCATATTGTAATTTAGTTTTTTCATCTATTAAAATATTATAAGCATAATTAATTTGCTGAAACTTTTCAGTATTTCCTGTTATTTTATCTGGATGATATAATTTTGCTAATTTTCTATAAGCTTTAGTAATATCTTCTTTATTTGAATCTTGGGGTATACATAATATTTCATATAAATCCATTATTATTAATAATAAAATTCGTTTAAATACAATAAAGTATAAATTCGTTTAATACTGTTTATTAATAATTAATTTTATTCATTAAGTTAATTATAAAATAATGAATGATAATATAGATTATAATAATCTTAAAATATTAGAAAGTAAAAGTAATATTAAAGTATTTAAAAAAAATTCTAATTCAAGTTTAAAAGAAAATTCAAATATTTTAAGAGATAGTTGTAAAATATTAGATGATTGTAATAGAATGAAAAAGAAAAAATTATTAGATTTATCTCATAATTTAAAAAATTTAGCAAATAGTGAAATTAATATAAATAATATAAAAATATTACAAGAAGAATTTTATAATGAAATTAATAATATTGATAATATTATAAATTTCATATATAATTATAAACCAAATGAAGAATATTATATTGAAATTTATGGAGATTAACCGTTATTTTTATTTTATATTACTGCTATGAATAATTAGGTTATGTGCAGTTCAAAATTAATAATTTTCAACTTTACACCTAAAACTGTTAGAGAATATTCAAAATAGACAATGTCTATTTTGAATATCACATAACACAATTGTTAATTTAATTGTTTTAAAAAATTATTAAAAGCATCTGGGGATCTTTCGTCATTATATTCAAATGTATTACCTTCTTTTTCTACTACTACAGTTGGAAATCCTTCTATATTATATTTTTTTAAAGTATCTTTATTATTATCAGCATCATATACTTTAAAATCTAAATTATTATATTGTTTAGTTACTGCATCCCAAATTGGTTTAAATGATTTGCAGTGTCCACACCAATCAGCTTTAAATAATATAACTTTAGTTTTATTTCCACCACCAGTTTGTTCTAATTGTTCTTTAAGTAAACAATATTTTGATTTATATTTTAAATATTTTTCATAATAATTAGACATATAATATACTTTATAAATTATTTAATGATATATTTTTATTAAATATAATGTCTCATTTTCATAAAGTTTGTGAATTTAATAAAGCTTTTGACTATAAAGTATATAAATATACTGATAATGCTTTAGAGTTATATCCAAAAGAAGCAAATTATAGATATGATTTAATTCATGAAGAGGGAATAGTAGAATTAGGTGAAGCATATTATTCACATAATCGCATTGAAACAATGGATGGAATAGCTGATCTATTATATGTATTATATGGTGCTTGTTATACATATGATTTAAATCCTGATTTTATGCTTAATAATTTATTTAATAATTTTTATGATAACATACGTGAATATGTATTTAATGATATTGATAATTATGATTATTATAATATTTTAGTATCAGATATTTATAAAATTAAAATATGTTTATTAGAAAAAAAGAATTTAATTGAATTATATTCAATATTAGTTAAAACTATTATTGATACTTATAAATTAGGATTTTCATTAAGAATTAATATTAATAAAATCTTTGATATTGTTCATAATTCAAATATGTCTAAATTATGTAAGACAGAAGAAGAAGCTATTAAAACTGTTGAAAGTTATAATAATAAATATATTATTTATAAGGAATATTGTGAAAAATTTGGTATAGATTCACAAGAAGCTAAATCAGTATATTCACCTTATGATTCACCTTATTATTATAAATCAGATAATTATTATTTAGTTAAAAATAAATCAACTGGTAAAGCATTAAAATCTATTAATTATACGCCTGTCTCTTTTTCATAATGAATAATATAACTATAACATCCATGTGTATTCATAAAATTTTCTATATTAGCTATGGTTGATATATTGGAATCATTTGCAATATACCAATTATTATTTTCTTGTCCAAAATAAATATAGTGACCTCCCTCTAACTGTAGGTTGAAATTACTCATATGAATAATACCACCTTTTAATTTATAATCATGTCTCCATTTTAATGGTATATTAATTTTTCTATTATCTTTTCTCATATAATGATCAAATCTTTTAAATACTATTAATAAATTATTAGGCCATTCAATTATATTTGTTTTTTTCCTAGCAATTGTTTTTGTTTTACAATTTTCACAAAAATATGCATTATCATCTAGTAATTTTTCACGTGATTTATATTCTCTATATAAATCTGTAAGATTTATATCATCAGATTTTATTAATGGTAATTGAAGAAATATATCTGTTTCATCATGTTCACTTTCTTGTAGACATTTAACTAATTTACATTTAATATTAATATTTGTTTTTATAGTAAATATATTATTATTAAGATAATCTAATAAATATATTAAAAATTCAGAACTATCTTGTTGACTATAATTATTAAACATCTTATTTTTACTTACTACTATATTTTTAATATCAGTTGGATCAAATATATTAGAATTATCATATTTATTTATTATTTTTTGAAAATCAGTATTTATAATACTTTTACGAAATTCAGGGATATTAAATAATAATTGAATAGCTGAATTTAGATAACAACTATTACCTATATTTTGTATACCTTTCATATAATATTTAGTTTACAAAAGTTCTTTAAATACTTTATAATGACTACCCAGATTAAAATGAATTTTATCAGCTTAATCTTTGATTCAAATTGATCTTCTCAGCTTAACCCTAACCTAGCGGTTCAGGTTAATAGCTTCGTCGATTAAAAGTTAATAAATAAGGCCAATTGGCGTTATTTATTAAAAATTGAAATAGCGTTGCGCATTTTAAACTATTTTGCTAAGCAAAATAGTTTAAATAAATGCCAACAGAATTAGAATATTTATAAAACTAACCTTTGGTTAGTTTTATAAAAATTGATTGGGTGATTGAATTACTTTAAGTAATTCAATCTTTCCCAATTAAAACTTAATAAATAAGGCCAATTGGCCTTATTTATTAAAAATTGAAATAGCAAGTGTATTAAACAGTAATTATTATATTAGTGTAGTATGTCAAAGTCATCGACAATGCACAATAATAAAACACAACGAGGATTTTGGGAAGCAAGTTCCCATCGTGAATGTAAAGGAGCATTTGAAGAAACTAATACAAAAGCTGGTATGAATACAAGTAGTTATGATCCAACTAAGATTACTATAGATCCAATTGTTCCTAAAGAAGAAATCTTATTACAAAAAGTTAAAGATGGACAAAAGGTTACCAAAACCGAATTATTAATTATTGAAAATTATAAAAAACGTATAGAATCTGATATTAAATCAGATATTGAACAAATTCGTTCTTTAGGTGTTCAAGCAAAACCTCAAACAATAGAAGGTAAATTACGTATTCTTTTTATTATTATTAAACAACAATTAGAAAAGAATCAAGATGAAATGGTTTATTATACTTTTAATAAAATTAAAGAATTTGAAATGCCTGATAATATTAAAGATGAATATAAAGATGTTATTGAAAAAATAAATAAAGTAATTGAAAAAGTTGATCCAATTAAATTACAATTCGCAAAGTTTCATAGTAGTATGCCGCCACTGAATCAACGTGGATTTGTTAAATTAGATCCTTTTCAAGTTGAAGTAATTAAAAGTATTGAAAAGAAAAATACAATTATTGTTAAAGCACCAACATCTGCTGGTAAAACTGTAATTGTAGGTAATGCATTTGTTAAAGAAAATATAAAAATTTTAGTAGTTGTTCCAACTGATCCACTTGCATGGCAAATGGCTGCTTTTATTGGTAAAATTAAACATGTTGATATTCCAATTATTACTCGTACTTTTCAATCAGCAATTGGTCGAGATGATTTAATTAAAAAGATTGAACATGCTGGTATTGTAGTAGGAACACCTCAATATCTCTTAGATTATTTACCTTTATTAAAAGATAGTAATATTAAATTTGATTGGTTAATTGTAGATGAAATTCATATGATGGGTGATCCAGATTGTAAAGAAATGGAAGTTATTATTAAAGCTTATAGTGATACACCAACAATTGCTCTTTCAGCTACAATTGGAAATGTTGATGAATTACGTGATTGGTTTCTTAAAATTGGTCACAAAACAGTTGATGTAATTAGCAGTGATAGTCGCTTTTTTAATCTTCAAACATATTATTATGATGACAGTTATGAAGATCCATTAATGCGCATTCATCCATTTTCGACTGTAAATATTGAAGATATTGAATCTGGAGAAATTCTTAAAAAATCTTTAAGTGTTACACCTCCCGATATTTGGGATCTTGCAACTAAAATTGAAAAGTTTCTTCCGGATGAATTAAAAATTCATAATAAGTTTACAATTGAAATGCGTATTACATTAGATCAAGCTATTAAATATTTTAATCTTATTATTAAATGGATGGTTGATAATTATAAAGCAAAAACATATCTTATTAAAAGTATTATTAAAAGTTATGAACCAGAAGAATTAGAAACAACTGAATATAATTTATATGAAATTTCAATGTATCTAAAAGAAAAAGACATGACACCTGCAATTATTTTTATTACTGATTCTGATGAATGTTTAACTAGTATTTATAATTTTGCTCGTATTATTAGACAGAAAGAAGAAGAAGCATATCCAAAATTAATTGAAGAACGTCAAAAATTAGCAACTCGTGCTAAATATGCAACTAAACAAGCAGACCGTATGAAGTTAGGTGATATGAATGATAAACAATTAACAAGATTAATGATGAAAGGAGAACTTGATAAAATTACTGAAATGACAGCTGAAGTCGCTATTTATGAACCTCATCCAGACTTTATTATGAATAGAACTCAACAAATTTCATCTCATATGATTGAAGAATGGTATCGAGAATTAAAAGTATATTTTCCTCCTGAAGGTAGTCGTTATCATCCAATTATTGATCTACTTTTTCGCGGTGTAGGAATTTATTGTAAGAGTTTACCAGATCCTTATCGTAATTTAGTTCAAAATTTGGCTTGTAATGGTAAACTTGGTATTATTTTTAGTGACAAGTCACTTGCATTTGGTGTCTCAATGCCAGTTCGTACATCAGTTGTTGTTAAAAATACAGTTCAATCAATTGATAGTACTTTATACCATCAGATGGCAGGACGTGCTGGTCGTCGTGGTTTAGACAAAGAAGGTAATGTTATTCTAGTTGGTTTTCAATGGTCTGAAATTGTAAAATTAACTACAAGTAATATTCCTTTTATTAAAGGTTTAGATAATATGTTATATGGTGCTGAATATAGTAAATTATTAAATGGAGATAAACGTTGGGATAATATTAAAATAAATCATTTTTCACAAGATCCAACAAATGATGATGCATTAGTATTTTATAAATCAATTAATGATAATTTAGAAGATGGATGGTCATTTGCAATTCATGATAATATTGCCTTTAATCATATGATGTGGCGTTTTCGTCATAGCGAAGATGGTATTCGTATTGCATTTTTATTAACATTTATTAAAAGAATTTTTAAGACTTGTAATCCTGATAATGAAAATACTCAAATTGAATTATCTAAATTTTTGGCAAGTTTTATTGAAATTGTTGAAATAGAAAATGAAACAAATTCTCTTGACAAACCAGAATGTATTTCTAAATATACAATTCATGAAAATTTAGAAACATTAGGTTTAGAAGTACCACAGTTTATTGATAGAAAAATTTATGATAGTATTCGTTATAATAAATTAGTTGAAACAACTGAAAAAAGTATTTTACGCGAACGTTTAATTTCTTTTTCAGAAAAAATTAGAAATATACAGCATTATTTTTTTCATACAAATGAAGTTGCAATTACACGTTTATTTGGTAAATTAATGACACGTATTTGGTGGGTTTATCATAATAGTTCACCATTACTTAATAATATGAACTAAATTTTTTTATATAATATATAATATTATAATATAATATAATATTATATATTATAATATAATGACAGAAATATCTGGTGCAGTTGGTTATACTTTATTAAAACATAAGGATTTACCTAATAATGTATTATTATTATCTGATATTCATGCTGATGTAACTTATTGTGAAGATCCTAATAGTAAAGAAATACATACATTATTAGAAGAATCTGTTGAAAATGATATAGCAGTTTTGTTAGAAGAAGGATTAAGAGAAGAATCAATACATTTAGAGTCATTATGGGATGCTCCACATACTGAAGCATTACGTGAATTAAATTTAACAAATTTAAAAATAATTCCAGTAGATATTAGATCATTATTGATTCCATTTTCATGGGAATTATGTGAACAAAATGAATCTAATTGTAATATGACATTAAGAACATATTTAACAGATTTAGATGAATTATTTAATTTTAGACCATGTAAATGTATGATTAAATATATATTACCAAATATTAAAATTGCATTGGGTAATCTAAGAACTAGAAAAATATTAATTATTCATTTTTATATATTAAAAAAAATATTTACAAAATATCTAATTAAAAAGAGAGAATATTGGGATTATTCTATTGGAGAACTATTAAAAGATCATTGTGATATTTTAGAAAAAATTAATACTATATTAAGTATGGTTATGGAATGGTATGTATTATTATTAATTAATAATTGTCAATCTAATATGATTATACATATTGGATTAGCACATTCTTCAAATATTTTAGAATATATAAGTTCTGTATATAGATATAATATTATAAAACAAATAGGTATAAATAAAATGTCTGATCTATCAGGTGTAAAAACTACACAAGTATCTGCATGTATTAAAAGTCCAAATAAGGGGGGAATATTTAATAAAAAATATCACTTTAATTAATGAGTAAATTAGTATTTACAGATGATGATTATAACTCTCCTGATGGTATGATGACATCAGTATGGGGTCCACCTATGTGGCATATATTACATACAATTAGTTTTAACTATCCTATAGAACCTACAAAAGAACATAAAATTAATTATTATAATTTTTATAGTAATTTAAAAAATATATTACCTTGTAGATATTGTAGAGAAAATTTAGCTGACAATTTAAAAAAAATGCCATTAAATAAATCAGTATTTAGTAGCAGAGATTCACTTTCAAGATGGGTCTATAAATTACATGAAACTGTTAATACAATGTTAGGTAAAAAATCTAATTTAACTTATGAAATGGTCAGAGATAGATATGAGCATTTTCGTTCAAGATGTTTAAATGAAAATGAAATTAAAATAAAACATACAAATAAAGAATCAGGATGCACTGAATCTTTATATGGTGTGAAAGGTAAATGTGTTTTAAATATTGTTCCAAAAACTGATAAATCCAAATCATTTAAAATGGATCCTAAATGTAAAATTAAAAGAAAAATTTATAAAAATAAATTAAATTAATTTATTAACTAATAATACATATTCATATTCTGCTTTTTTTTGAGAATATCCTTTATACTTATTCCATCCTTCCCATTTTTTAGTTCCCTTAAAATCTAAAAAACCAGGTTTAGGTGTATTATTATCCCCTACTGTTGCTTGTTTATATAAACCATATAAACTAGCTAGAGTATCATTATCAGGTGATGTTGCAAGTGTTTTTACTGCTTCTGCTGCTTCCAGAAATTGTGGAGAGTTGGGCATTATATTTTATATAAAATATCTCTTTAATTACTATCATTGTCTTCTAATTGTTTATTAATTGCATGCATCTCATCAGCAGTTAAATTATGTTCCATTACTTTATTATCTTCAATAAATACTTCTTCGGAACTTTCATCTGAGCTTTCTAATAATTCTTGAACTTTTTGTTTTTTAACGGGTTTTCTTTGTTTTTGAGCTTGGGCTTGAGCTTGGGCTTGCGCTTGAGCATGGGCTTGAGCTTGAGCGTGTGCATATGCTTGTTCTTGTAATTGAGCTTGTAATAAAGCTTGAGCTTGAAGTTGAGCTTGCATTTGAGCATGCATCTTTGCTTGTTCTTGCTCTTCTAATTGTTTTTTTAATAAATTTTGTTTTATATTTAATTCTTGTTTTGAAAAATCATTTTGAATTTCTTTATTATTTTCTGGTTGTTTCTTTTTTGTTTTTTTAGTTTGAAATTTAAAATAATAATAAGCAATTATACATAAAATAATTAACACAAATGCCCATTTTAATTTAGGATGACCGAGAAAATTAGTAACCATTCCCATATAGTTATTTTTAGTAGAAACAACTTTTTCAGCTTCTGAAACTAATGTATTTGTAAAAGATGAAGTTAAATTTGTACTTTCAGATGATGTGAGTTTTTCTACAATTTTTTTAGCAGCTTTAGTAGCTGTCTTTGCTACTTTTTCAGCAGTTTTTGCTACTTTCTCAACTGGAGTTGAACAAGACATTAATAAATTTAATATTTTTAATATTAAATTTAAACTAATTAAAGACCTTTTTATCTTAATTATAATGAATAGAAAACGTAAGTTAATTGAAAATATATCATCATTAACAAAAAAAATTAAACATGTAGATTGGAATACAATGATATCTGCATCAAGTATTAAAAATTATATGTTAGATGATCCTTTATTAGATTGGTTAAAATATTATTCAATAAATAATTTAACAGATGTTCCTAGACAGAGAAATCATAATATTTTTATAAATAATAAAAATAATACAAATTCTTCACATACTCAATTTATAATGAATCAAGGTAATTTATTTGAAACTCATGTATTTAATTTTATGAAAACTAATTTGACTAAATTTAATATTGTTCAAGTTGTTGAAAATAATACTATTAATTCTGTTCAATCTTATGAAAAATATATAGAAACTGTTAACTTAATGAAAGAAGGAACTGATATTATTTATCAAGGTGTTTTACATGATTATAAAAATAAATTATATGGTTCTCCAGATTTATTAATTAGATCAGATAAATTAAATAATATATTTAATTTAGATTTAATAAATACTTCAATTGAATCAAAAATATTAGGAACTAAATTTCATTATGTAGTAGTAGATATTAAACATTCAACATTACAATTAAATGCAAATAAAGAATATATTAAAAACACTAATAGTATACCTGCTTATAAAGGTCAAATATTGATTTATAATAAAATATTAAAAGAAATTCAAGGAATTCAACCTCATATTGGTTATATATTAAGTAAAAAAATTTTATATACAAAAAATAAAATTCAATATAATTCATCAAATTTTATGAATAATATTGGTATTATAAATTATAATGAATATGATAAAGATTATGTTAAAAAAGTAGATAATGCAATTAATTGGATTACTAAAATGAGATCAGAAGGTAGTGAATGGTCATTATTACCTCAGCCATCTATTAATGAATTATATCCTAATATGAAAAATGATAAAGATAGTGAATATAGAAAACTTAAAATAGAATTATCTGATAAAATAAATGAAATAACAAATATATGGTGGTGCAGTTATGATAAAAGACAAATAGCTCATTCTAAAAATATATATAATTGGATGGATCCTCGATTAAATGCAAATATAATGGGATTTACTAATTCAAAAATATCTAATTTAATTGATAATATATTAAATATTAATAGATCTAATGATTTAATTCAATTAAATAATTTAAATGATTGTCATATTGAAGATCAAAATACATTAGAATTTTATTTAGATTTTGAAACAATAAATAATGATTTAGGACAATTTGATATTGATATTAGTATGAATAATATAATATTTATAGTTGGTTTAGGCTGGATTCAAAATAATAAATGGAAATATAAATCATTTTATTTAAAACAACAAACTGATGATTGTGAATATAAAATGATTATGGATATGTGGGATTTTATTGAAACTAAGAAACAAAAATTAAATAAAAATAATATTAAATTTATACATTGGTCAAATGCTGAAATTAATTTTTATAATAAATTTTTAAATAAACATCCTAATAAAAATATATCAAATTTAAATTCATTTGATTTACATAAATTATTTTTAGATAATAATATTATAGTAAAAGGTGCATTAAATTTTTCATTAAAAACAGTTGCAACTGCCATGTATAATAATAAAATGATATCAACTAATTGGGATAAAAATGGTTGTTCAAATGGATTACAAGCAATGTTAAGTGCTTATAATATGTATAAAAATAAAACAGTTATAAATTCAAAAGATTTAAAAGATATTATTAAATATAATAAAATAGATTGTAAAGTTTTATGGGAAATATTGTCATATTTAAGGATAAATTATTAATATTAAATAATTAATGGGTTTTGATAAGCTAATAACATTTTTAAATAAAAACTTACCTAATATTGGAGAAGAAATTTTTACTCCTTCCATTATTGCAAATCATATTTTTATTGATATGAATTTTTTAATTTATAATAGTATTTATGAATTAGAAGAAGAGATAAATAAAATTATAATGATTATATTAGGTGTTACTTTTACTGAAATTGATATAATTAATGAAAAATTAAATAATATTTTTAATAAAGATCATTGGGTTAAATTAAATGTAGATATGGATGAAATTATAGATGGTACTACTATTGATGAAATTATATTAAAATTTAATAAAATATTAAATAATAATATAAATAAATTATTATGTAATCATTTATTTAATAGTATATATAATCATATAAGTATTCATCCTATTCAATTTATTAAAACAATTAATATATTTATAGATGGTATACCAACATATTCTAAAATACTAGAACAAAGAAAAAGAAGAATGAAAAATTATTTAGAATCAAAAAGAAGAAAGGAATTATTTAATGAATATTTTAAAAATATTTTAAATTCAATAATAACTGAAGATGATATTTCATTTGATTATTTTGATTGGATAAAAAATATGTATTCATTTGAGAAGGGAATAGGTCCTTATTCAAAATCATTAAATGATATAATTAATTTTATAAATCAAAAAATGATTGATATATTTAAAAATATTAAAATAAATATAAATAATAGTTTAAATTATGGGGAATCTGATTATAAAATTTTTAAATATATAATAGATAAAAAAATGGATTGTGATATTGTTATACATTCATGTGATTCTGATTTTATTTTTTTAACAATATGGTATCAAATATTATCAATTTCTAAATATAATGATACAAATATAATGTTAGTAAATTATAATAATTTAAAACCAAATATCAAGACATTATATTATGGTAAAAAAATAATTAATAATTTAACTAATAAATATGGTTCTATTAATAATATTAATGAAGAAATTAGTATAAATGTAATATATGATTTTTTATCTTTATTAATTTTATTTGAAAATGATATAATGCCATCTTCATATGAATTAGGAACAGAATTATCATTAAAAACTATATTTGAAACTCATTATGATTTATATATAAATTCTAATTTTGTAATAAATTTAAATAATATTAATGTAATAAATTTTAATAATTTATCTAAATGGTTATTAAATATTAAAAAAACAAACTCATTTTCAACAATTATATTAAATAGATTTTATAAAAACAATCTTTTGAATCAGGATCATAAAAATAACAAGTCGAATTACAAATTCAATTTACAATTATATGATAAAGGTTTTTATATTGAAAAAAATTCATTTCAGTCATTATATAATTATATTATTTATAAATCTGAAAATAGTAATGAAATAGTATTTAAAAATACTGATTCAATTGATGATTGTTATAATAAATATATTGAATTAACTAAAAATACAAATATAGAACAATATTTATTTTTATATATTTCATTAAGTCAAATGTTTTTTAATGATTTTAATTTATATACTCCCTATAATACATTATACTATAATGATATAATTGCTCCGAGTATTGATATGATTATAAATTATATTAAATCTAATGATATGAATTTAATTCAAAAAGAGTGTTATAATAAATTTAAATTATTCAATATAGATGATTATTTTAATCCAATTTCTCATCATTTATTTATAACACCTTATTTATTAGAAAATAATATATATACTTGTTTTAATTTTGATATTGATGAAAAATATATTAAAAGTTTTTTAAATGTAATTGGTACAAATATAAAAGGAATTTGGTATGAAAATGAAAGTAATTTTAATTTAAAAAATATAGATCCTTATGTATTTATAAATTTATGTAATAAAATGATTAATTTTTATAAAAATACTTTTATTAATAAACTATATGTTGATAATAATTTATTAGAGATAAAACAAGAGTAAAAATAAATATTAATTATTTTTTATTAAATAATCTCATATTATTTAATAAAATGATAATACCAGATAATGAAACTAGAAAATTTAAATATGGTATTTTACCTAATAAATTAAAATATACAATTATACAAGATATTAATACAGATGAATCAAATATAGTTGTATATATTAAAGCTGGATCAATATATGATCCAAAAAAATATATGGGTTTAGCTCATTTCTTAGAACATATGTTATTTATGGGTAGTCATAAATATCCAGATGAAAATTATTTTAGTAAAAAAATATCTGAATATGGTGGGTATTCAAATGCATATACAGATTCATTTGAAACAGTTTATTATTTAAATGTAATGAGTAATTATTTAGAAAATATAATGGATATATTTTCAAGATTTTTTATTGATCCATTATTTAATATAAATGCTGTTAAAAGAGAAATTAATGCTATTAATTCTGAACATTTAAAAAATATTAATGATCCTAATTGGATTGAAAGACAAATTATATTAAATTCAATAGATGATAATCATATTGCTAATTCATTTAGTACTGGTTGTCATGAAACATTTGGTAAAAATTGTGTAAAAATTAGAGAAGCTATGATTGAATTTTATAATTGTTATTATTGTGCAAATAATATAAGTATAGTTATTACTACTAATAAATCTATATCTAGTGTTGAAAATTTAATACATAAATATTTTAATGAAATAAAACAAAAAACAATTAAATTTCCAAAAATTAATGATCCTAAATTTTCAAATACATTAGATGAATATCAAATTAAAACAAATAATGATAATTATATTATATATTATTGGGATGTAGATATATTTACAAATTATATTAATAATAATATTATTAATATTATTACTACTGCAATTAATATTAATTGTAAACATAATTTAAATAATTATTTAATTGAATTAAATTATTGTACAAATATTGAGGTATATTATTTAGATATAGGTATATTTATATTAAAAGTATATTTATGTTCAAGTAAGAATATAATTCAAGTCAATAATATTATTCAATATTATTTTGATAATTTATATAAATTTAATTGGGATATTATTTATAAGTGGATAACACAATCCTATAAAATATTATTTAATAATAGTTTAAAAATGAGTAATATTGATTTAGCAACTAAAATAGCTAAAAATATGCATTATTTTGATGAAAAAAATATTTATTCAGGTGCAATGTTAGAATCAAATAATTCTTATATATCAAAATTATTAGAAACTATTAAATTATTAAAATTTAAAAATGTTAATATCATTTATGGATCACCGCAACCATTAGATACAACTAAAATAAAAATAGAAAAATATTATAAAGCAAAATATTATAAATTAAGAAAAACTTTTATAAATGATACAAAATATTTATTTAATTTTAATATTAATATTGACAAAACACATTTTAAATTATTAAATATTAAACCAAGATATATAAAACATTTAGATACTAAAACTAAATTAGGATTAAATGTTCCAATACAATTAACTAAAAGATTTTGGTATGGAGGTGTATCTAAATTTAAAGATAGTTTTGTTTTTGGAAGAGTTTTTATTGATTATAAACCTTTTTATAATAATGTTAAAAATTATTTAGTTACTATATTAGCATTAAATATTATTAATCATTATATTCAATTAATTTTTTGTTTAGAATTAATGTTAGGATATATTATATTAATTGAAATAATAGATGGTCGATTTAATATTATCATCAGTGGATATAATGAATCAACAGATTGTACTTATGTTGATTTTTTTAATAATGTATTAAATAAATTAAAACAAATAAAACCAGAAAAATCAATAATTAATATATATATAAAACAAATGAAAGATGAATTAAAAAATATAAAAATAACATCTCCTTGGATTTATTCATCTATGATATTAAATCAAATTATGTATAAATATAATTATAATTATAGAGATAAATTAATAGCATTAGATAAAATTGATGATGAATTAATAATAAATAGAATAGATCAAATTATTAATTTTAAAAATGTCCCAGTTGTTACAATTATTTATGGTAATATTAAATCAGATAATTTACATAAATGTTTAACATATAATTTAAATAATAATATTAAACTTGAGAAACCAGAAAAAAATAATTTAATTCATAGTAAAATAGTTAAACATCCAAATAAAAACGAAAAGAATAAATGTATTACTTTTATTTTTAATTGTGGATCTGGTTTTCATCCATTATTATCTGCTAAATTAAATTTATTAAAAAATATATTATCTGATCCAGTATTTAATGAATTAAGAACCAAACAACAATTAGGATATTTAGTTAGAACAACATATATATGTAATGATAATAATTATATTTATATTAAAATTCAATCCCATTATTCAGAAGATAAAATAATATCAGCAATGAATAATTTTATTAAATGGTTTGAAACATATTTAGTTAATTTAAATAATAATGAATTTAATAATATTAAATTATCATTATATAATTCATTAAATCAAAAAGAAACAAGTATAAGTGAATTAGCAGGTAAATATATGAGTGAAATATATACTCAAAAATATATATTTAATAGAAATAAATTAATTGCAAGTGAATTAAAAAATATAAAATTAAATGATATTATAAAATTATATCATTCAATAATTAAGAAAAAGAGTATAATTAAAATAAATTAATTATTTAAGCAACAGGTGTAGCACCTAAGTCAAAGATCGAGCTGTATTCATTGGCAGCGGTTAATGTTTCTCCAATAAATGGTGTGCTAGAGGAACCAGCTACCCCAGGTTTAGTTAAAGCTTTAACAACAATAATAATAACAATAATAACAATAATAATTATGATAATGTTATCAAGTGTTAAACCGTTATTTTTCTTGTCTTCATCACGTTTGCACGAAGTAGTTTCAGGCATATATACAATTACTATAGATAAAAAATTTATATTTTTTTTAAATATTTTTTATTTATTGCATTTTAAAGGTTCTTCATTTTTATATACATTTCTATGATAGAATAATTTACAATCAATTGCACTTTCCTTTAATAAAGTTTCAAATTTAGATATTAATTTTTGTTTTCTTTTGGCCATTGACCATATATATTCGTCTGTTGTTTTTTCATTAGGATAAACTGATAAATATAAAAATACTTCAACTTGTCTTCTACTTCTATGTAAATCTTTATGACTACAAAATCTAATTGCTCTACCTATAATTTGCAACATTCTGCTCATATTCCAATATGGTTCTAATATATGAACTTGAGTAACCCTAAGTAATGAAACACCTTCTTTAATAGAAGGTGATCCTAACATAATTTTAATACAAGATCCATCTTGATTTTCTTTTTTATTAAATATATATTTAATTTCTTCTTTTACACTATGAGGTTCATCACCAGACCATACTGCATAACGTTTTTTACCTTCACCATATGTCATATAATTTTTATAACCATTATATTCTAAATATTGAATCAATGATCTAATTCCACCAATATCTTTAAAATTACTATATATAAAATTTGGTCCAATTGATTTATTAACATTATTTAATATTTTATAGAACTTTTTTGAATAATTAATCATATTCTTTTTATGTAAATATTTTCCAGTTAATGACGCAAATCCTTTCTCTCCTATACTACGATTAGGAAATGCTATATTTGACATAATGCGAGGTCCTAATAAAAAGTTTGAAGGTAGTTTTAATATATCACCACTATAAAAATTAGTTTTCTCTTCTTCATCTATAATTGTTTTATATGAATTATATTGAAATTTCTCCATTTTACATCTGACTACTTTAAATATTGTTTTTGGAAAACTTTGTGGAGGAGCACCTCTATAATATGATATTAAATTTGGTAAATATGATTTAAATTTATCTATATTAGTTAATTCATAATCAGTTCCTAATTCTGTTTTTATTGGTTTTAAAAATTGACTATTAAAATCAGTACCAATTGGTAATTCTTTTTTAACTTTTAATAAATTTAATGTTAATGCAATTTCCTCAGGTTTATCAAACATAGGTGTTGCAGATAATAATATAATTCTAGTATTATCATCAGATTTATCAATTGCTTTATTCAAATTAGTATAAAATGGACCATTTTCTGAGATCATATTTTGAACTTCATCAATAATTAATAAAGTATTTTTTAATCTAATTTTATTATCTTGACATAATTCTATAAATTTATGATAACTATAAATAGTATAATAATCATTAATTCTATTATCTACTTTTTCTAATAATTTTTTATATATTTTATCTCTGGGTGAAAAATTTTTTAATTCATCTCTTTCTTCTTTTGTCATATAACCACCACATTCACCTCTTAATTCATCTTTAAAATTACCTATTAAAGCAGCTGGTAATACTACCATTATATGCATCTTTTTTTTTAATGCTTCTGCAATTGTGATAGCAGTACATGTTTTGCCAGCACCTATTTTATGATAAATTAATAAACCTTTTTGTCTACTAGTTGTAAAAAAATCTCTTAAAAATAATTGTTGTGGTTGTAATTTAAAATTAAGTGGTTTGCAAAT
>JACCDO011436499.1_pt1 | contig 18426 bp, 10 predicted proteins | sample 7446101 | NCBI WGS metagenome assembly JACCDO01 (sample SAMN15323440, study PRJNA562643) | freshwater metagenome | isolation source: river surface water | place: USA:Blue River Watershed | collected 2017-08-16 | reverse complement strand
TCTTTATGACTATGACTATGGCTGTTATCTTTATGACTATGGCTGTTATCTTTATGACTATGGCTGCTGTCTTTATGACTATGGCTGTTATCTTTATGACCATCTTTATGACTATGGCTGTTATCTTTATGACTATGGTGTCCATTCATGATATCACTATCAACTATTGTGTCGGATAATTGATGATTTCGCTCGGGGTTAAATGAAGGTTGATCGAATTTTGTATTTAATTCATTTTCATTATTTTCTGCAAATGCCAATATCAACAAGTCATTATTTTCACCAGAAATTTCTCCCTCTATTTTAATCGATGCACCAGCAATAATATTATTAACATTTTTTTCATCCGATTCAATACTTAAAGGGACAACCTCTGTATCGACTAATTCTTCATTAGAAATTAATTCTTCGCGAGAATTTAATACTTTCTTAGAAGCGGAGGTCAACCCCAATAAATGCTTTAGTTTTAATACGTAATCGCTATAATCTTCATGATATGTAATACTTGATTTACGATGGTCTTTCTGATGGGTTTTATAATACTTTTCACGACTTAAAACTGTCTCTCTTTTATGCTGATATTTCTCTAATATATCTAACGCCAAGTTGAATAATGGAATGCTTTCATTTCCTTTACCAAAATTTTGGTAAAATTGACCCAAATTATACAATTTGATGGCATAAACTGGGTTGTCCTCACCAAAATAGTGTTCAGCGATTTGAACAACTTCCTCTAAACATCCTTGACTTTTACTAATGTCGATATCTTTCATCGCATTACTAATTTTTTCTAACAATTTAATTGCTTCTTTTTGCTTGTTTACTTGTATCATAAATTTAACACATTTTTCACTAATTTCATGTGTTTCTTTAATGTATCCTAAACTGAAATAAATATCAGCCAGTGTATTATAATTGTCTATCAATCCTTCATCCGGTTCAACGTCGTTATAACCATGTAGAATTTCTCTGCGTTGTACTAAGTCTATGAACAATGAAAGAGTTTGTTCAGTGAAACCTTCATCATAAAGGAATTTATTTGCCTCTGATTCGAGCGATTCTATTGACAAAATTAACTCTTCATGATCATGATCACCTTCAGACATTACTCCTACAATTTAACTACAAAAAGTGCAGTAATAGCATCAAGCATTATGTTGTAGTATGTTGTTTGATTCGGTGCTTTGACCGAAACGAAAATGAACATGTGATGAACCGGTACCTACTACTAACGGATCCAAATAGTGACGGGCAATAAATTTTTAAAAATACATTATCACTATTAATAAAGTATTATTTAAAGTGAAGTTAAACATTGTTCTTACTCTAAAACTTTCAAGGATTTGAAAGGATACTGACGGTCCGCGTCTGTCGCGAGCCCGAATGGGATGACAAAATTGTTCAAAAAAAAAATACAATAATTCAATCGTTTTTCGATTCGGTTGAAAGTCAATTAGGAAAATAATAAAAAATATCATTTCAAATAAGAATTTGATTATAATCAATAATTAATATCTTAAAAGAAAAAATGTCACAGTTCAATTCGTTGCATAATCGTGCAAAGCAATTGGAGGCAAGATTAGAGGTAAAAATACAAAAGTATTCATCAATTGCACAACAAATAAATGCGGATATACTTTGTGATGAAGAGAGACCATTAGTAGAAGGTCATGAAGAACAAGATTTAGCGTCAGAAATAGAAAGGGATTTAACAGAATTATCCGACTGTATAAATAGTATGAGAACTTGTACAGCAAATGTTAGTGGAAATCATCAAAATATATTAATAAAAAGATATCAAGAAATTCATTTCGATTATAATAGTGAATTTAAAAATACATCAACAACAGTTCAAAGGAAGAGAGAAAGTTTAGAATTATTTCATTCAAGTAAAAATCTTCATACTAATACTGATCAAGATTCATCAGTTGCAAAATTATTACGAGAACGGAATAGTATAGCACAATCCATGAGAAGTATTAACGAAGTGATAAGTCAAGCATTTGAAACTAGATCATCTTTGTCACATCAAAGAAGCACATTAACGAATTCTGCTGGAGGATTAAGTGGATTGGCATCCAATGTCCCTTCTTTTAATAGATTAATTGACGGTATAAATAAAAAGAAAACGAGAGAATCAGTAATTGTAGCTGTAGTGATAGCTATATTATTGTGCTTCACCATCTGGTGGGTATTTTTACGATAATATTTCATTATCAATTACTAAATATTTTTTGACAGTAACAATGTAAATATATCTCTAATTTTTTTAGTATCAAAATATATTATTATATTTCCTTTACCACTTATTTTTAATTCCACACATTTCTCATAATGAGTTTCATCTAGCAGCAAATTGCTATCTGGAAGTTTTATTTGTTTAAGTTTATTACGTATACCTTTATACATTTTTTTAACAGCACTATATTCAAATTTTATCTTTTTTAAATCACCATCATCACGAACAATTATTTCCAAATTCAATTCTTTAATTCTTATTGTACACTTTTGAGCATTATCTTTCAAACCAATAAATACATAGGATCTTAATCCATAATTCATTAATATTAACAATAATTTATTCACTAAAATATCTTTAATTTCATCGGATTCACTATCTATTTCATTAGTTTTTAGTGGAATATTCTCTAATTCACTTAGATAAGTAGCACAATCTTCAGAATTTATGCCAAGTAATGATGAAATTGTAACATCATCCCCTGCCAAAGATCCTATTGTAATTGGTAATTGTACAAATGATGATGGCATTTTGACAATAGTATCTAAAGTTGAAGAAAAAACGCCATTTGTAGAATCCAAAGTCGTAGCAAATACTTCATTTGTGGTATTCGTTGTGGATATAATAGCATCATTAAGTGTACTAAATATAGTTTGACTAAAATCATTCAAAGATTTACCAACATATTCTAGATCAAAGGCCAAGTATTCTTCATTATTTTCTTCACTACTTCCGTCGCTACTACATGTATCATCATCAACATCCATGATGATATGATGTGGATGTCATGGAAATTTAAAGTTTTGAACTTGTCTTCTCTTGAAGAATCTCTTCGGATAGTTACAGTACCGACCGACCCGACGGTTTATCATAATTTATGAACAAGTGGGTCGTATCGAAACAACTCATCGCGACTGGTTATTTTATTATTGGTAGAGTCAAAATTAATTTATAGGTATAAGAGGAATTTTATCTTCTCTCGCCTGAGCTTACTAAATTACAGATTTTAAAATATTATTATTTTACCGATTCTAAGTAGATACCAGCTGCCATGTAAAAATAAGTAAAGAATTAAAACCAACCCTACCTTTTTTGCGGCCCTATCTGAGCAAAACTTAAGTCCATGAGGTTCATTCATTCAACATTCAATTAGTTTCCTGTTGATAAAAGTTGTTGAACGATAAAACAAATTAATCCATAGCCAAAAATGCACCTAATGTACTATCTGGACAACGATGGCAAGCGTGTATATACCCTGAAGAAGGAAGATAATGTCGGGGCACCATCAGTGTCGGCGCATCCAGCACGTTTTTCCCCCGATGATAAATTCTCTAAAGAGAGAATCATTTGTAAGACACGTTTTAACATACTTCCAACACAGGTATTATAAATGAATTTATATTTCTTATATTTATTTACGAAACCATAACATATTATTAACTTTTTAGGCACCTGGAAAGGAGTACTAATATTTATGGTAGCATTATTTATTTAAAACAAAATAAGAATTATTTGTTTGTAAAAATCATGTAAATTTGTACTGTTAATTAAATATAGTTAAATATACAAATATTTTAAATGTTAACATTATTTTCATCTAAAACTCTGAAGAAAAATTCTCTATTGTCATTTTCAGATTGCATTTCAACTTTTTGACTTTCATTCAACAGATAATCAGCTAAATATTTTATAGGGTCTGACGGTTTGTCTCTAGCAATATTTATAAATCCACTACTTAATGGTTTCAATATCGTCGCTTGTAGGAATAATTCTAAGCGGTTACATTTGTTTAACAAAGTTATTTGATCATCACCTGATAAAGTACCTAATTGATTATTGATTTTCATTAGTGACCCGAAAGGACTATCATCAATGTTAATACTACTGTTCTCACTATTTATAAAAGTATCACTACCTATAATTTCTGCATTCACATGTAAACCACTATCAACGACATCAAGGGAAATATAATCGGTTGGCCATCCCATTCGTCCATGAATTTTGAAAAAATATTCGATCATCTTATTGCTTATACTTTGAATATCAAGACTACTATTATCATTATTTATATCTATCCTATTAAAACCTTTAGTAATATTACTTGTTTCAATATCTACGATTATTGGATGTGAATTAATACTTATAACTACTTCATTTTCAATTTTCTCAATTTTAGTATATTTTGAGGAATAATTTGATATAGTTGATTTAAATTTATCCAAAATTACTTGCTGATCCTTAGACAACTTTGCTTTTGGATCATCACTTATACTGTTCATATCCATAAACCTCTTTAATAAAATATCATCAGTCACATTAATTTCAAATATAGTTTCAACACTATTAATTTTTCCAGCTAATTGCTCAGAATTCCATGTTATGAGTTCATATATACTTTCTTGACTATCTATTATACCACTTTGCCAAACATCGAGAATATATCCTTTCAACTTACAAGTACTGTAATTATTTAAATATATCGCAACAGTTTGTCGCAATAATTTAGCATCAATGGAGCTTATAATGGAGTCGTTAAGCTCTATGTTATTTAAATCAGTTGGAGGAACTTCTTCACCTTTTTTACCGGGTTTTTTATTTTCATTTGCCTTTGCTTCAATAATATTTACAATTTCATTTCGTACAGATTCAAACATTTCTTTATGCATTCCTAGGTACGTATCACTACTTAAAAATAAAAGATACTTTAATGCAATATTAATGTCAACATAGCTTAGTTTTAACGTTGATGCCATTAGCTGGGAAATACAAGTTTTACCGCTCCATGGACTACCTGTAATAATAATACTACAAGGGGATAAGTTATGCGACGATAAATAAGTACTCCATAATTCATCATATTGTTTCAATAATCCCTGATTGTATTGCAATTTAAATCCAGGTAATTGTTCATCTACACTTAGTGATATGACATTACTACTCCATAATAACTGTCGTTTATCCTTGATAATACTCTCAATTAAATATTCTTTATCGTAGTTATATTTAATATTGAATTGTTGCCCATTTGATTTGATGTGATTTAGTATATCGTTTATACATACTTTTGTACCATCTGATGCAAGAACATACTTCATTTTTGACATAGAATTATCACAACTACAAGAAATTAAGTATTTTAATAGAGCTAAATAATCATTAAAATGAATCATTGGCACTGAATTACTTCCGTTTTCTATACTTGTGACTATTTCATATTCTGTACTAGCATCTGAAGTAGTAGCACTCATCCAAATTTGATTGAAAATAGCATCAAAATCATACCCAGAATTACCATACACTAATCCAGAACTAATAACAAATAACTCGCTACCGACAGATTTTACTGTTTCCCATAGACCATTTTCATCTAAATATTCATTAAAGCACCACGAAAAAGGCTTTCTTAATGAAAAATCTTTGGTAGTATCTGTTACATTACTTATACTAACTCCACCCCAAGTTAATATTGATGACAATAATATTATCCGTGGTCGACTGATAATACTTGTAAGACGCAGTATACGTGTCATTTCTTCAATGGCTAATGAACATGAAATATCAATGATAAATACACTATCATTAACAGGTTTATTACATTCATTTAAAAATAAATTTAGATATTCATCACTACTTGAAATAGCAATTAAATTCAATTCAGCCGCATTAAGTAATAACCACGACATGGTCACACTCGATCCATTCAGCACGTAAGAAAGCATTTCTCTATATTCAATGATTTATTGAAGTATCAAATGGCAAATACAATAGACCTTGAAAATTTCTATTCTATTTTGCAACTGACTGCCGGGGCCGGACTCGCAGGCGATAAGTAAAGAAAGGTACAAGTAACTTGAACTGTTTATCATAATTAATATCATTTTTTTTCTCATGATAATCAAAATTTTGCAAACTTATCAACAAATTGATTATAAAATTACATAACTTCAGAATTTAAACTAACAATATATTAAAATATAATTATAGTAGTAAAACTACCTACAACCAATAATTACTCAAACCTATACAAGGTTTTAAGGTCTTGTCGTCTATGAGCGACTCTATTTTTCTCTCTATTTTTCTCAGCGAAAATCCTACAACAAAGTTGTCAACAACAACAAAGATCCATCGCTGAATCACAATCTCATCTCATTCACTGGAAAGTTCCACAACAGGATAAAATAATGGATGATAATTTCACGTCCATGTTGGACAACCGCAATTACATTGAAATTGAGGCACTTATAATGAAGAATTTGGTGAATGATGAAGTGATCTCAGTATATATTGATGGTATTGCAAAACACTTTACCTACCAACAATATGATAGTGATATTAAATTAAAAGACTCATTTCTATTATTATTTATTAATATATTTATATCATTATCAAATAACCCGGATGTCATCATTAATGTTTTATCGATTTTGGTATCACTAAGTATTAGTAATGCGGATGGATTCATACGTTCTGAAGGGGTAAAAAAATTATTTTTATATTTACCTAAATTGAAAAATCAACATTATCAAATGTGCACATTAGCATTTATTCATGATTGTTTATCGAATCAATCTACTGACTTTAAGAAAAAATCAGATAAACATATTCATGATATTGCTAAATGTATTTATCCTGTTATTAGTAAGTATCTTACAACTGTAATTCCTTCATTGATTGAATCAACTCAAAATAGTAATGTAAATAAGGCTGGCTATAGTTCTTGTTTGGGCATTTCAGGAGAATCTACAAATTACTATTATTGTGGTAGAATATTTAAAAGTAAGTATACTAAAGGTGACACCACAAGTACATTACAATGTGGTGGTCTTGACAATAGTCTTATTCAATGTAATGATTGCAAAAGTTGTACATATTCATCTAAAATAAATTGGAATAAAAAATTATCCTATATTAATAGTAGTGGTAATTCAGCTAGTTCAAGTTCGATTAAAATTAGAAGAAGAGAGACTGCTAATTCTTCACTGGTTGCAGTTCGTTCACTAACGAGACAAACAAAATTCTTTTATTGTAATAGTGATGTATGTAACGAATCACTGAGCCAGTGTACTTTATGTGCAGAATTGCAAAATAAAGAAGTGCGTAAATCTATAACAATGCACTATACAGTTCATATTTTACAAGTTTTACAACAATTATTAGCAAACAATACAGTTTTAAAATTTTTAGATGAATATGATTGCATTCATGATTCTTTAATTGCATTAACAACTTGTACTCACGAAGTGTTAAAGGCTGAAGCAGTTTTGTGTATTGGTGAAGTTATTGGTACTATAAAACATGAAATGTCAACCTATATATGTGACTATTTTTTAGCCATTAATATTGGTTTGATATCTGAAAATAGTTTAGTCCAAGAATCTGTCGCAAAGTCATGTATACTATTAATTCGGAATAATATCAATATGCTAACCGATGCCCAATTAATAGAACTAATTGACAAACTAACGAGTACAATAGTTCTCGCAAGAGTTTTTGATACAAATATTAGAACATCAAAATTACATCACGATCACACACTATCGTTAGTTGATGCGGAAATCATAATTGAGAATGGCATTTCATGTAGCATATGTAAAAGTGACGGCAATATTAAACGAAAGTCTATTAACAATAATCTAAACTCCCCGACAAAAGTAAATATCAAGGATAAAGGCACGTCACTACAAGATAATATCTTTGAGGAATTTAAGCACAATAATTATAGTATAAACAGTTTGAATATAAATTACTCTATGCAATATAGTAGAATATGCTGGAAATGCGATTTTTGCAATATTGTAATCTGTAAACAATGCTGCGAAAATGAAAATCATACTGATATATCAACAGAATCATTTATGTCTAATATCGAAGAAGTTGTTGTTGCATTATCATCAGTCATAACAAATCCATATATTAATAAAAATAATCTTATTCAACCTGATGTTGTGGAAAAAATTGTGAAATGCATTTTATCAATGTTGCCAATAAAAAATGTTCTTGAAGATAATATATTGGTATTTCAATCAATAACTAAACTGCTTGATAGTGATCGTATTACAAATATTGAGTCATTAATTCTTATTAAAAGCTTACTGAATGCAAGTTTAAATGATCGCATACCATTGCTGTTGAAATCGAAAGAATTAATAATGCAACAACTTGATGTTTTAGACACTATAGTACTAAAATATGCAACTAAAAATAATGATGGTTCAATTACATTGCCATCGTCAATATCTTATCTCAGTAATAATATTGAGATGATTGATGTTAATGATCCTGAGGAAAATATTTCAGTTGCAACAGAATCACCATTGCACAAAAATTCAATTAATAAAAATAGGAGCAAGAATGAACATGTATCCACTGTAGTTAATCCTCAAGTTACTACTAGTGTGTGTTGTATTTGCCAAGTATCATAATAAACTATTTTTTTAAGAACAATTTTAATAAAATATATCAATAGCGTCATCATTTTCATTATTTTCATCATTTTCATTATTATTATTTTCATCATTGTTGTAATCGGATGACATATCATCACAAGACATTAAATCATTTGAACTGATTTTCCTTTCTTCAATACCCCAATCCATGTGTGACACATGACCACTATGTGTTTGCTTACTAAATTGAGGTTGATTAAAAGAAGAATAAAACATTTCATTTTTAGTATTATCAATATCATTATTCCTATTAATTATTTGTGTTTTATTTAATTTTAAATGTGATTTAGTTTGACTTTCATTAAGGTATAGTGATAACGCATGATCACAGCATGGTTGAGGCCCGATATTAGATGGCAAATAAAAGTCTAATTCACTACTGCTTGATGTAAAGGAATCGGCTCTCGAATTATTATGCAACGATTTTCGATGTGATTTCCGTAGCAAATTATCAACTAATCTATCAACAGCATAGTTAAAGCGCTTTTTACTTTCTATGGATATTAAACCATTTATGCCCGAATAATCGTTATTTACTGCACCCTCATCTACACTTACAATATTTGACGACTCATGCGCACCATTAATATTATCCCTAGAATCGTATACGCGTTCATCAAATACTTCATCTTTAAGACTCAATTTTTTAAGTATTGAAACAACTTTTCGCTTCTGTTGGCGATTATGCACATCTTCTCCACCATACTCATGACGCCGACGTTTGCTATTACCACTCATTATTCATGATGATTAATTCAATTTCGATTTGCGATGCGCGTTCGTCTTACAATTTTCTACTTCTAGACTTCCAGGATGGAGGATTTCCAAAAAAATACCGATTCAGCGATACGTAAGTCTTAAGAAATACCCAGATAACAATCGTCATAAAATAAGACAGGATTGAAATATATTAAATAACGAAATAAACTAGATACCCGCGATGTTGTTGGTGCTTTGTTCTTTTCTGTTTATTGTAATCGTCACCAGTTATAATAATTTAATACCAAAAAGACTGCCTTTGACTTCGTTATTGGATAGTAAAAATGGTCTTAGTCCAAGAAAATCATTATTTTTTGATATAATAGAAGCAGGTTTGGAAGATAAATTTGGTGTCATGAATGATAATAATCCCACAATGACAAGAATTAGTAAATGGTTAAAATTTGCAAAAAATGAAATTGAGTTACCAAAACCTACAGTACCATATCACGAGTACATCGAAGAGTATATTGTAGGCTTAACAGCACAGCCTTGGTGGCATAATGATAATATAGATAATTTAAAATTATTTGAATGGATAAAACCATTAGAAGAGAGTAATGAAATTATTAAAGCAGAATTAGAAAAAGTGTTAGAGGTAAGCGAAAGTTTTAAGGGAGATTCCAAGTACATGAAAACTATGGGAGAAGGTTGGCAAGCAATTAGACTACAACGAATGGGGGAATGGAATGAAATGAATTCATTATTATTTCCAAAAACTGTACGAATTATAAGAGGATTACAAATTCCATTAGCTGTACGAGGGGTAATGTTTGCAAAACAAAAACCAAGATCAGGAGTTGCTCCCCACTCTGATGGCAGAAATTTCATTTTAACAGCACATTTGGGGGTTAAAATTCCAAAGGAAAATGAAAAAGTATGGATGAAAGTTGGAGGTATCGAACAAAAATGGAATAATGGTCAGGTTTTAGTATTCGATACCAGTTTTACACACGAAACTTTTAATGATACTGATGAGGATCGCTATGTGTTAATTATAGATTTTTGGCATCCTGACTTGTCTAAAAAAGAAAGGGAAGCTTTGGAATACATATATGATGCACGAAATAAATTTGAAAATAATGCAATTAAGGACATTACTAGTTCTTATATTTCTAGCGGTAAACCAATAAACATAAATGATTATTTAAAATCAAAAGAAGGCATAGGAAAAAGTTTTGTTGATTTTTTTCAAGACGGTGGTTTAATTAAATTCAACCCTTTTAAATAACTTGTTTAATACATTTGATGAATCATAATATGACATGATAGTTGTATATAGAAGAGCTACATACATTAAATAATTAAATTACATCCCCCCTTTAATATATACTTGTTTCAAGTTCAAATGAACTTTTAGCTTCTTCTATACGCATTGGTCGACCATCAACAATTTTACCTTGTAATGACTCCATTGCATTTAACATATCCGTTCGATTTAAAAATCGTACAAATACAAAAGATAATGGTTTCTTTGTATCCTTATTAACGGGACGATACACATCGCCTATTTTACCAAATACTTTAAATTCATTTTTCAATGTTTCCTCTGATGTCCAATACAAATTATCAATTCTTAACGAATGCATACTATCAATGTCTTCAAAACTTTCACCGCGGGCTGTGCATGCTTCAAAGTATCTACCTGTATCCATTAACCTTACTCTATTTACTCTCGCTTCTTTAGGTCCACCTGTTCGAGGTGATCCTTCACGCTTCAAAGTTTCATCACTCATTAAAGCAGGACCATTTGGACCTAGACAACCTATTAAAGTTGTTGACAAACGCACATCCAATTTTGAAGGCGATCTTGACATTGTTACTAAACGACAAACGTTTCCGTTTTTCTCGGTGTTATTAGCGAGGAGGTTTTTTCCTCAGACGTTTCGGGGTACCGGCACCGGAATCCAGAACCATATCCTGCGGTGATAAATGCAATAAAAACAAACAAATAACTAACAGTCATGCGATTAAATTATAACACTATAATATTACATGATATTCGTTACATTGTTTACTGTGTTTTTTCTTCTTTCATCATTTTCCGGACCTGATGATGACGGTAAAAAGGCCAACTCCATGGAACTCCTACACATATAAAACATTGTCGGTTCCATCCAGATGATCGACACAAAATGTACAAAATAACTGTAGTATATATACAGGAAATCATTTAGCAATCTTACTGTCAGTCTTTATATTACTAACATGGTATTATTTCAGTTCGGAGTAGCTGGAGCTATTGACCATAATATTATGCTGTACTCGATATTGTTAGTCATTGCATTTTTAATCGCAGCAGAAATGATAACTGGAGTATTAGAGTATACTGTACGCGACTCACCTTTATATAATAAGATGATACTGAAAATATATAAAGCGTTAATGTTTTTAGGTATTATATCTTTCACACTGTTATTATTGCAGTCAGTTTCACACCCTAGTCATGATCTATTAACGTATTTGAAAGCAATAGATTTTGCCCATATAATATTATTCTTTGTTGCTTTGTTTTTTGTGTTCCATGTTCTATATTTAATGTATGTTGGTACTACCATATCTAAAATGTATAGATATTTACACAAAGAGCGATATGATGCATTACTTTCCATGGTGAATGATTTAAAGGGTAACACATGGAATCGTATAATTTATAATATTAATCCATTCTCCTTTTTAAGACAAAAAGTTAAGTTTAAAATTATTCATTCATTATTTCGTGATAATTACTCTTTGCCTGAAACTTTCGATTTTGCATCTTATCTAAATGGATGTTTCGAAGGATATGCATTGAGAATTATTGATATCGGTATTTATGGATGGGTTATAATAATATTTCTGAGTATCGTAAATTATATTCGTATAAAATATCACGGAGCATTCAACTGCAGCAATAGTTTTGGTAGCTCATTTCACAATCAAAGGCATTTGGCTCAACTTAGTAATGATGACATTATTGATATAGATAATCTCTCTGAACAATGCCTACAAAAGCAATACACATTATATTTACTATGTGGATGTATTGTTTCTATTTATTCGATTCTTGTTTTAATAATATCATATTTTTATGAGGCAAGATTAATTGAAAAATGTGGTATTACTGTTGTTGATGAATATGTTATATACTTAGAATTTGCTGTTGCCGAAGTTAATAGATTGCAGAGAATTCTTGATGATACTACTATCTTGAGTGGAATGAAAGAGTTGAAAAAGAATATTGAAGAGTTAATTGATGCTAATGAATATAGTGAAAATGATGAAGATAAATTGTACAAATATATTGCTGAAAAACTATCAGAAATCGTTTATTATATTCGAGAAAAGATGCATACAATAAGAAGCAACATCTTATTAACCATTTTATATTTTAATTCAGGCTCTATACCAACAAGAGATAAGAAGAAGTCAATTTTATTAATCGAGCACACACACTTAAGAATGGCTAGTCAAGGTAGAAGATCTGCCGGCGTAACAGTTGGTATCAAGAACAAAGAAATAGAAAAAGAAAAATTAAAAAATTCTTTGAGCAAAAAGCGATCAACACATAATTTTGAGAATCAACTTACACGTATGAAATCTGCATCAGGAACTATAAATAATACATTATTACAAACTGAAGAAAAACTTATTTTGGAAAAGTTTAGAAAAACTATTGACGATAGTAGTAAAAGTTCAAAAGATGCTGGTAGTGCCACAGACATTTCACCCCCTACTACTGTAAGACGGTCGTCCATATTTTCAAAACAACAATTTGAGGTAGCAGCAGAGCTGCTTGCAAAAAGTAGTAACCTTTCAGACACGCAACCACAATCCACAGCAATTGGCAGGAGTAGTGTTAAACGTAAAAGTGTAGTTGTAGTAAAAGCTGCTAATGAAGATTCATCACTTGATAGGTTTAAAGAATCAATGGTGCATCGTAATTCTTTTCAGATAAAGAGTAAAAGTAGTTCATTCTTGAAAACAGCATATTGCCCGACAATATTCACAAGACTGTACAATTATATCAGCACAAAGATTAGGAAAGTAAAACCAATCCAACGTCGTGAAAGTTTGTCATCAGATGTTAGATTATCAGATGATTTTTCAACTATTTTTATGTTTGGTAGTAAAGAATTATATACTAGAGCTGTTGAAACTAGTATTATTTTCAACTGCCTCTACATGGCGGTTGCTGCGACTACATTTTTACCCGCAGTTATAACGGAATTAGACAAGAAAGACATAATATATTTATTCATTCCAATCTTGATATCATTGTTTTGTTTTGGTAAAATAACCAGAATATGTTCAATGTTGATGGCAGTGTGTGACCTTGATCTTGAAGTAATTCACACTGTATTAGCACAAGAAATAGATTCACGACAGTTAGCCGACGAGTTTAGAGTGACAATGGAGGCAAAAATTACTGAATTTAAGCTACAAAATCCTGAATATTTATCATTAAGTTTAAGAGAAACTGTAGAACGAGTGTTTGAAGAAATTGATGAAGATGGAAGTGGCACAATTGATAGTATTGAATTTAGAAAAATGTTGAGACAATTAAATCTATTTTATTCTGATCGTCGATTTAAAACATTATATAATTCTATGGATATTGATGGAGATGGCGGTGTCACTATAGATGAATTAGAAAAGTATATATTTACACCAGAGCAACTTCAAAGAGAAGAGGAATTAATTCGTTCAAGAGAAGCCATGAAATTAGAACTAGGTGAAAATGGCGATAATCAAGATGATCGTAGCAGCTCTAGCAGTAATGACACAACTGATTATAACACTGTATCTGAAAGTGCACAACAAGAAGGTAATATATTTTACTCTGGTGATAGTAAGGAAAGAGAACAGATAAGTTTTAATAACAATATCGAGAGTTTAGATAATAGTCCTGAAGTAAATCATATTGCAACTGAAAATGGCAAAATCAATTCAAATTCAGAAAAGAATAATAATGATACAGAGAATATTCGTGAGGCACAAACAACTGTAATGTAAACTTAGTTTACTAATTACAACATAAGTAGCAATTTATTTTAAAGGAGAAATAAAATAGCCACATAATCCTGGACTTGGCAAATTATCAAATAACTAATGTAAAGCAATTTAAAGTAATCATTGTAAATTTATAATACAGATAAATTATTCTAATCTCTTCTCTGATCTGTTGGGTTTTTATTTAGGAAAGATAAGGCCGGATGGAAAATGGAGAGAAGATTCCCACGCAAAAGTCGAATCCGGATCATTAATTGTACCATAACGAAGGATACCTTATACACATTCAAAATAAATCGATTTTAAAACACGATATATTTTGTGCTATTTGAAGGTCATAGAAGATTCCCACGCCAAAACCTGAATCAATAATTGTACTTTAACGAAGGATACCTTATACACATTTAAAATAAATCGATTTTAAAACACGATATATTTTGTGCTATTTGAAGATCATTGACAACTAAAACCTTTAGTAATATTTATTATTATGTCAGCATTTCAGCGAACCGATGGCGAGTTATCGAAACCTAAAACTGTATGCGATGAATTTAATCAATTTATGGATGAGGCATTCAATGCTGCAATTCCTTCGGATACTATAAAAGATATGGCACCTATATGGAAATATACATTGGGTTGGTTGTCACTTATAATTGGTTTTATTATGTTTGTTGTATTCTTATCCGTTGGGATTGATAGTGCCAGACATGCACAATATTTAGCACCAATTAGTGAAAAGACCGACTATTGTGATGATGTTTTGGCTGAAACTTCAGGCACCTATTATGCTACAAATAATGGAGTCTTCTCAAGATTTCAAAATTTTTCATATACTGATGCAATATACCAATTTACGTTATCCGGATATACTGCTTCACCTGATACGTGGGCTACGGCTGTCAATTCCATAGCTGCGTCTACTAGAACGTATGGATCATACGCAAAAAACAATTCATTAGGTCAAAATTTACCTTTTTATACAAATTATGCAACTAAAGGTGGCAGTTCGTCGACATATTTTTCACTTACTGGAGATATTAAGGTTGCCTTAAATAAACCAAATGTAATTGGTAAAATAGGGTCAATTAATGGTATTTGTGATACCCCAGTTATAACAAATTATGATAAAAGTACTGGTATTTTAGAAATGTTATTCGATGTTACAGCATATGAAACTAATATTCTATGTACAAATGCACTTAATGTAACAGTCTTAGCAGAACTAGGATATGACTCTCAATTCACTGGTAATATATTTCAGTTACAATTGGACGTTCAAACACTTTTAACTGCTTATGTATTGAACACCGGGCTTATGAGTGTTTCGGATTATACATTTGTTAGTGAGACCAATGGAGTAAAAAGTTACATTGACCCTAGATATCCAGGAATGGCTTTTGTTTATTGTGTCAATTATAATGATCAGTTAATGTGCGGGATACCTATCGGTAATACAATTGGTTTTCCTATGTTCAATGATATGGGAGCTTATCCTAATCTTGGAGAACCAATTCAATGTGACTGCACCGATACTTCTAACAAAGTGCTATATGGACCAGGCGGAGTTTGCAACTATATGAACTTTTTTATTGGAATCATGATATGGCCAGATTACGTCAATAATCCAGTTGCTCCATTTAATAATTTTAAAAGCAAATATGGACCAGACTATATCCCGGGTATGAAAGCGATGTTTAATGCAGTTTATGCTACTTCAGTGTGGGGACCAGTAAAAAATTATAGTACCAATTCTTCATTTTTGGAAAAAGCATTTGATCCTTGCATATACGAAGGATCAAGTTGTACTATAATCAACTTTAGTCTATTTAACCCTTATCCCGCTCGAGGATACAGTGTAAGTGATTATTATTATCAATTATTAGATGGTGCATGCAAGGATTCATTCTCTATTAGTGAAGCAGCAGCAAATAATATGATTAATTATCCATATGCTGAATTAACACAATCTTATGTTACATGTGTTGACAGCTACGGTACAATTTTTATGAATAATGTTGGGATAAGTACTGGTAATACAACAACATATCTGCCATTCGTTGTATTAGTTTTGATTGGTTTTGCATACGGATATCAAAAATTTACAGGTAAACGAATAAATCCTACTTTTACGAAAGCAGAGAAGGAAGAAGCACTTGAATCATTAGCATTATGCCTATTATTGCAAAGGGATCAAAAATTTGAATTTAACAATCAAGGTTCGACTAAACACACATTTCCTATGCTTAAACAATTAGTCGAAGAATTAACAATAAGTTCAGCTTATAATCCTGATAGAAAACTCTTAGGAATTAGTGATCTAGTGAAACAAAAAATTCTAAGAAAATATAGTGACTATGATGATGAAGAAAATGTCACAATTAGTCCTTTTAGTACAGAAATGAGTAATGTCAATAGAATAACAACAAATGGAACACGTTTCGCTAACAGAATATCTGAAAATTCTTTATAATATTATTTACAGGCTTGCTTGCAATATGGACAACTAAACATTACAGGCTTATATCATAGTGTATCAAAAATTGTAATTTATAACGGATGCTCTAGTGTTTCAATTTGTTGCTCTATGTCTTCAATTAGCTCATTAAATAAAAACTTTTGTTGAAGTATTTTTATACTGTCAATAGTATTTAGGGATGTAAAAATCTTTTGGAATTCTTCGTAGAATAAGAATAATATTCCACCTTCCAAGACTTCTTTCCAAACAACACTAGGAACTCTATTAGAAGATTTAGCAACATTAAAATTGTTAGTTTTAACAAAATATGATGCTATAAATGATGCAAATGCACCATATGCAAAATATTCTAATCCTTTAATAATTTCAGGACTGGCAATATCAATTTTTTGTTGTACTGTAAATTCACGTAATAAATCATAAATCACCCATTTAGAAACATCTGACGAAATTTCATTGAATGTTAAACTTTTACTTTCATCGTCGTCTTTACCATCAATTAATACAGTATTGTCGTTTTTCAATCTGAAATTTTTACTATTCTGGTAAATTCTACCAATAAATTTGACAAATTCTGATATTGCAGAACTAAGTAATGATGCTACAATTATAGCAATCGGTCTTGGTAAGCCTAATAGTCTACCAAAATTACGCAATATACTACGTGAGCCAAAAAATGCACCAGTTGTAAATCCTTTTAAAAGATTACCATCTTTTTTCTTATCATTTAATATTTCTGCAACTTTTCTACTTGACAAACCACCAATAACTCCGGCAATTGTCTCTGCTAAAATCAATGCAATAAATGTTTCAGGATTTGCGGATACTGTTGCATCTTTTAATGTATCTAGTGTATCTACGATCAATTCAACGGGATTAATTTCATTTATGACTGATTGACCAGCGACAATTAAAGACGATATCTCATTAATTATATTATTGTTCAAATCTAGTTCCAACTGATTCAATGCAATAATATCATGCATAATCTCACGCCCAACTCCTTCAAAATTGTTTAATTGCTGAACATCATTAATGAATTCTAAATTAAGATTGTATCCAAATTTGTCAAAAGTAGAAATAAATGGCAACAATTGATTATTTATACCACCAACTGCCATTTCAAGTGACATTTTTGTACGATGTAAATATTTCCTTGACATACTACCTAGTCCGTTTACATGATGACTACTTAATATCAATAAAAGGAATAGACAAACAACCAAAGATAAATTTGACATTGTTTGAGTTGCAAAATTCAACAACCTTCGTGCCAACGTGAGATTTCTAAAATTAATATGCAATGCACAATCGCATGCCAATGTGTGCAAATTTGAGTATTTTATATGATGAGTCACTGTCCAGGAAAACCGGTCACCGTACTGTAGTGTTTTTTGACCCAGGAGGGAGGGAGGAAACTTACTAAAAACAGTCTACTTATAAACTTGGAATATGAACTTTTTGTTCTTTAAAAAAGTTAGAAACGAAGGTTTTAGTTTTATCAAACATTA
>JACCDO010680431.1_pt1 | contig 18432 bp, 16 predicted proteins | sample 7446101 | NCBI WGS metagenome assembly JACCDO01 (sample SAMN15323440, study PRJNA562643) | freshwater metagenome | isolation source: river surface water | place: USA:Blue River Watershed | collected 2017-08-16 | reverse complement strand
GCCGCGATTTCGGAGGCAATTGGGTAGAGCTTGCCGCCAGTCACTATGTATTGCTGATCGGCACAGGACACCTTGAAGCCCGAGAATACGCCGCTGCGCGCGTAGCCCTTGAGTTCTGCCGTGGTTAGCTGGCGTGCCGTGAGCTTGCCCGAGACCGCGATTCCCAGCGATGTTGCAGCGGCCAGATCGGGGATCTGCACGAGCTTGTCGTTGCCGTTCACCCAATAGGTGAGCGTCTTGGCCTTGGCTGTCAATTGGCCGCTGACGATGGTGCCCGGCGGCAGCGCGTTGCCGCCCTCGGCGATCTGGTTCAATGCGGTAACCGGCAACACCTGGACGGTCGGGGTTGCCAACTGCGGAATCAACTTCGTGCGGTCGGCCGTCACCCTGATTGCCTTGCGCACTCCCCCGCGAACGAAGTAGAGCTGCTTGTCGGTCTTGCTGCGAGCAAACAGTGGCGCAGCGATAGGGGCATCCATGGTCGCGATTCGGGCAAACAGCGTGTTTGGCAGCAACGGTGCATCGGGCACGATTTCGGCAGGTGTGGTTACTTGGCGCTTGCCCGCACTGGTGAGCAGCCAGGTGTGCCCCTGGTCGTCGCGCGAGAAGTTGAGAATCGGCACGTTGGTTGCCGAGGCACCGAGCCCAGCCGTAGAGATGGTGCCGGTCGATGACTCGAACCAAGGCTTGAGGTCGAGTTCTTTGCCAACCGCAGCTGGAATCTCGAAGGCTTGGCCATCCATAAAGACCACGTTGTTCTTGGTGTCGCGATTAGCGAAGATGCTGCCGTTCTTGATTACCGGAGTGCCCCAGGGCAGGTAGCCAAACGCCTTGATGGTCAGCTTGGTGTTTAGCGCGGGCAGCGCGATGCCGTTGGCGGTCGCAGATGCGGTGTCGAGAACCTCGCGCTTGAATCCGCCCTGAATCATGTACGTCGAGTTCGAATCGCCAGTGATGTATCCGGTAACCGGGCCTGCGTCGGCCAACGCGGCCAGCTGCGATGCGGTGAGCTGAATTGCCTTGCTGCAATCGAGGCCGAACGAACCCACCTGGTTGCAGTCGTTGAAGAGGTACTTGCTGCCATTCTCGACGAAGTAGTACTTGCCGAGGGCCGACTTAAACACGCGACTCACCGCGCCAGAGTCGGCGAAGGTATTCAGGTATTCGTCGCTGATGACGCCGAGCGGACCGAGCGGAGCCAGTGCCTTGAGGAGGTCTGGATCGCTAACCAGGTAGCGGTTGTTGTCGACGATCAGGTAGGTCGCGCTGGTCTTGCTCTTGAGCAAGAATCCGCCGGCAACCGGGTCGCCGAACCAGTCCGTGTAGAAGCGCCAGAAGTTGCGATTGCCGTAAGCGCTGCAACTATCGCCGCTGCCGTAAAGGTTCTTCAGCGCTGCCGCATTCGGCGTGTATGGCGTGTAGTAGTAGAGGTTCGCGGTGGCCTGCGACTTTATGGTGACCGGCTTGGTACCGCATGAAGAGCTCGGGTTGTAGCGAATGTTTGAGGTCTTGCCGACCTTGAGGTAGGTGAACGATCCGCGCGGGTCGCCGTACCACTGCAGCTGACCCGCCCCGAAGTAGAGCTGGTTGAACAGGCCGGCCTTGACTCGACCGCATGAACCGTTCGGGTCGACGTCTGGGCAAGCGAAGCCTAGCGCTGCGGCATACATTCGAGCGGTCGGATTGGACGACTGAATCAGCCCCTGCTCTTTCTGCAGAGTAACCAGTAGGACGCGCGGATTGATCTTGCAGGCGCGTGAGACTGCATAGATGATCTGGGCTGCTGTCTGATCCTTCTGCGCAGGCATCGCATCGCATCGGCCATCGTCGGCGGCCTTCTCGGGCGTATCCATAATGTAGTTACGCAGGCACTTTGGCCCGCCGTCGCCGTCCTTGCAGACCGGCACCTTGCTCTCGAGGAAGCGCTGGATGTCGGCGACGCCCATGGTGCCGAAGTCGTAGAAAACGCTGTCGCTGATGATCAAACCCGGGTCGAAGCGCGACACATCGGCGGCCTCTGCGGAGTCACGAGTTTCGAGCGCGGTTAAGCCGGTCAAGGCCAGGATCGCGGCTGCGATCATGGCCAACAGGCGGCTCAACTTTGCGTGCATCTGAATCTTTGCGAGTGACTACTTAACGGTTACTGCGGTTGCCGCGGACTGGCCGTGGTAGCCGGTCGAGTCGTAGACCACGCTGACCAGACCGGCGCCCTTGGGCAAACCAACGGTTGAGAGCGTCATCGGGTAGCACTGGGTGTCGCTGAGATTTGATTCGGCCTTTACCGCAACCTGCTTGGTGACGGCCCCGCTCTGGTAGACGAGGGTGCAGGTGCCGCCATCCTCGGCGATGTTGGCAACGTGCGCGATGACGTTGATAGCCAGAGCGGAAGTGTCGACATCGGCGCTCATGATTTCGACGGTGGCCTTGCCCTTAGGTGCTGCCTGGCTCTCAGTCGGCTGCGGATCTGCGGGTTCGGTAGCGACCGGTTGCGATTCGCTCTCGCTAGGCGCCGCGCTCTGAGTTGGGGTCTGACCCCAGTTCGGGTAGAACAGGGTGCAGCCGGCCAGGGTTGCAACGCCAACCAGCACCACAAAAACCAGGAACTTTTTCATCGCAGATGACCCTCTCTAGGGTGTGACAAACGAGCCGAAAATCGGTGCTTTAAGCCTAACTTTGGGGCTCTGAGAACTGTCTGTGACTTGCCGCTGAATTAGGAAAGCTGCTTGATGGTCTGCTCGCGAGTGCCGTGCACGGCCGCCCATACCGCCTTGCGCAGCTTGCCGCTCGATTGGGTCCAAACCTGCTCCGGCGCGTTCGCCAGCAACTTGCCCGCCCGATTGTGCAATTCGTCGAAGAAGGCCTGATCGGTGACCGGAATCGACTCGACGAACAGTGGTAGGTCGAGCGAGATGATGCGGCTAACCAGCTGAGGTGCACGTTAGGGGTTATGAATCCGCGCTCTGTGCTCAAGCGCAAAATCTTGTCGATCTGCTCCATCGAGAGCAGGCGGTCTTGAAGGCTCTTTAGTTCGGTGCGACGCTTCGAAAGGCTCTCGCCCTCGGCGCGCACGCGCCAGAAGTAGCTCGCGTTGGCGATGACATCGAACTGCTTGGCGGCTAGGTATGCGGTGACCACCAGCGTCATGTCTTCATAGGCGACACCGACCGGGAACTTGAAGTGGTTGGCCTGCCAGAACTGCCAGTTATAGAGCTTGTTCCAGCTGGTTGCGTCGCCCAAGATCTCGGGCAAATCGTTGACCGAAATTGCCTTGTGTGACTTGGTGAAGAACGCTGCAGTGGAGGTGCGGTCGAAGTAGCGCGCGCCATAGAAGCACACCGCCTTGCCGACCACGAGCGGGCTACCAGAAGACTCGGCGCGCTCAACGAAACGACGCACCGAACCAAGCGGCAAAAGGTCGTCACTGTCGAGGAACATCACGTAGTCGGTGTCTTCGATTGCTGCCAGGCCGGCGTTGCGGGCGGCGCCGAGACCGGCGTTCTGCTGCACGATCGTGCGCATAAACGGGGTTCGGTAGAAGAAGCGGTCGATGATGGCGGCCGAGCCGTCAGTCGCGCCATCGTTGACGACGATAATCTCTAGGTTCGGCCAGTTCTGGGCGCGAGCGCTCCGCAGCGCATCGGCCAAATACGACTCGACGTTGTAAACCGGAATCACGACGGTGACCTTTGGCATGCGTCTGTCGCGTCGCTGTGTCTTGAAGGCCAGCCACCAGATCGCGCGCAGCAGCGCATACTTGACGCCAGGAATCGGGCCGGTGGCCAGCGCCTTGCGAATCAGTGCCTTGAGGGCTTCCATCAGTTGCCTCCAAATAGGACATCGACGACTCGGGCCGAAGCCTTGCCGTCCTCGAGCGCGTTGAACTTGTGCTGCCAGGCGCGGTAGCGGTCGCGATACTCGACGGCCAGCTCGGGCAGCCGTTGTAGCGCCGCGACTACCTCGGTGTCGCGCTGCAGAATTGGCCCAGGTGCATCGGCCTCGAAGTCGAAGTAGAAACCGCGTTCGGCTCGGTAGCGCTCGAGATCCGGCGCCAGGTAGAGCACGGGCTTGCCGGTCACGGTGAAGTCAAACATCACGCTCGAGTAGTCGGTCACGAGCACATCTGCCGCGATGTAAAGCTCGGTGACATCTGGATACTTGGTCACGTCGATTGCGCGACCGGCAACCTTTGACTTGTGTGCGGCATGAGTGTTGGTGTGCCCGCGATAGATCATCTGGTAACCAGCAGGAAGCTCGATGTCTTCATCCATGAAGTTGACCGATTCCCAGTTGCCGGTGGCGCTGCGCTTGAAGTCGCGCCAGGTTGGGGCGTAGAGCACAACAATCGTCTTGGGGTCGGCAATGCCGATCGACTCGCGAATGCGCTGGCGTTCGTCGGCACCCGCGGTGGTCAAGCGGTCGTTGCGCGGGTAGCCGGTCTCGATGATCGACCCCGAGTAGCCAAAGGCGCCAGGAAAGACACCGGTGCAGAAGGCGTTCGGCGAAATCAGGTGATCCCAGTAGCCGGCCTCGCGGTCCATGGTGTCGAGGTACGACTTGGTTAGGTTGTTATTCGGAATCTCGCGACCGAGGCGTTTCAAAGGAGTGCCGTGCCAGGTCTGCAGATAGACCTGACCGTCGACCTTGCGGAAGTACCAAGGCCAGTTGGTGTTGTTCACCAGGTACTTGGAAGTTGCCAGGGCATCGAGCCACTCGCGACTGCCGTGACGCAGGCCGCGCGACCCCTCTGGGGCATGGGTGTCTGGGCCAGTGGTCCAGAGCAGTTCGAGGTCGGCAGGCAGCTGGCCCGAGGCCTTACGCGCACGCACCTCAAGGAAGATGTCCAGCGGGTTATCGCCGATGACCTTGCCCTGGAACGATTCGAACAGGATGGCGTTGCGCAGTGCCTTGGTGTCCTGCGGGCGGTACTGCAGCTTGCGCAGCCAGTCGGCGCGACGGCGACGCAGCGCACCGAGCACGCGGGTCGGAGTGTAGGTCTTCATTGCCCGCTGCAGTTTCTGTGCCAGATTCACGTTTTCCGCCTCAGTTCTTCGCCGCTTGGGTGCCGCTGCGCGACCGGTCGACAGTCTTGCCGGCACCGCGAATCAGGCCGATCCAGAATCCCCATCCCCAGCTCAGGTGCATCGTCGGTAGTGCCACGCACAGTGCGACTCGAGCCTTTAGCGACAGACCGGATGCCGTGACCGCCAGCAATGCTACGGCGGCCAGGTAGCCAGCCGCAGGCAGGATGCCGAGCGGATTGCCGAACGCGAGGAGCACGAGACCGGCGATGATCGCGGCTACGGCCAGAGGCGGCAAGAAGTAGCGCTTCGATGCGCCGGCAAAGTCGCGACGGGTTAGGTCGCCGCGCCACACACCCGTCGAATAGAACTGCTTGGCCAGGCGATCCCAGCGGCCGCGCGGCCAGTATGTGACCTTGAGTTCCGGGCTGAACCAAACCAGGCCGCCCGTGCGCTTGATGCGCTGAGCGAGGTCCCAGTCCTCGCCACGAATGATGTTCTCGTCGTAGCCGCCGACTCGCTCGAGGGCCGACTTGCGAAAGATGCCGAGGTACGCGCTCTCGGCCTCGCCTGCCTCGCCGCCAACGTGGTACGCGGCACCGCCGATGCCGAACCGCGAGGTGTATGCCCAGGCGACCGCCGCCTGAAACGCGCTGCGCCCGCGGGCGTCCATGATGCCGCCAAGCAGGTCTGCGCCGGTCTCGTGCAATATGCGCATGCCATCGGCTAGGTAGCCATCGGCCGGCTCGCTGTGTGCGTCGACGCGAATTATGAAGTCGTGTTTGGCGAGCTTGGTCGCCGCGTTGAGCCCGATCGTGGTCAGGCCGCGCGGGTTTTGCAGCAGCACCACGCGAGGGTCACGCTCCGCGATCTTGGCGGCGATGTCGTTGGTGGCATCACTAGATGGCCCGAGCGCGAGGATCAACTCGAGAGGAGCGTCGTAGGCCTGATTGAGAATCGCGTCGACGGCCGCCTCGAGGTGTGCCTCCTCGTTGAGCACGGGCATCATCACCGAAAGGGCCGGGAGCTCGAACTTGTTGCCAGCCATGACTAGTCGTTCGTGGTCGCGCCGGTGTGCTTGTTATAGGCGTCTACGACGGTCTGCGGATCGCCATCCATCATCAGTTCGCCCTTTTCGATCCAGATCACGCGGTTGCAGGTGTCGAGAATCGACTGCATCGAGTGGCTGACCAGGAACAGGTTGCCCGCGTTGTCGCGCATCTCGCGCATGCGGGCCTCGCTGCGCTTGCGGAACTCCATGTCGCCAACGGCCAGGGCCTCGTCGACAATGAGGATCTCGTGGTCGCGCGAAGCCGCGATCGAAAAGCGAAGGCGGGCCGACATGCCCGAGCTGTAGGTGCGCATCGGCAGGTCGATGAACTCCTGCAGTCCTGCAAAGTCGGTGATCTTTTCGACGTCGGCCTCGATCTGCTTCTTGCTGAAGCCGAGGGCCAATCCACCAAGGATGATGTTCTTTTCGCCGCTGAGGTTTGGCAGCATCACGGCGCCGACGCCGAGCAAGGTTGGTCGCGCTGAGCTATAGATCGCGCCCTTGGACAGCGGGGTCAGACCAGCAATCGCACGCATCAGGCTCGACTTGCCCGAGCCGTTCGAGCCGATGATGCCGACGGATTCGCCCTCATAAATCGTGAACGACAAGCCCTTGATCGCGTGCACCTCACGAAGGCCCATCTTGCGCGAAAACAGACCGCCGCCCGCGGCCGCACGGGTCGCACGACGGCCACTCGAGAACACCTTGTAGGTGATGTGCGCGTCGTCGACCACGACGACCGGCTTCAGCTCGGCCGCCTTGCGCTTAGTCTTCGCGGCCATAACGCTCCTCCGCCTTCCAGAAGAACAGCACGCCAAAGACGAAAGTTAGAACTGCCCAACCCGATGCGGTCAGCCACAGGAACGGCGTCACCGCGTAGCCGTCGACCAGCAGACCGCGAGCGAGTTCGATGAAGTCGTAGATCGGGTTGAAGCGCAAGACTGCTAGCAACTCTGGGTATCCCACAAGCAAACGGTCAACACTGAAGAAGATGCCCGAGGTGTAGAACAGCACTCGAACGGCGAATGGCAGCAGCTTGTTGATGTCCTGAACCTGGGCGCCGATGCGGGCCATGATCATTGCCACACCAAAGTTGAATGAGGTCAGCAAGAGTACGACCGGAATCATCAACAGCCAGTCCCAACCGATGGTCTGACGGAAGATCAGCAGGGTAATGAGCAAGAGGCCCAGCTGTGGAAGGTTGTTGAGCAACTGACGCAGCACGGCCGAGATCGGCAGCAGCACACGAGGGAATGCGAGCGAGCGAACTAGTCCGGTGTTGCTGGTCATTGCGCTCGCTCCAGCGGTTGCCGAGCCGCTCATGAAGGTGAATAGGAAGACACCCGTAAACAGGAACGGGATGAAGTTCTCTGGGCGATCGCGCGCCATCAAAACGCCGAAAATTAGGCCGTAAACGACGGCCTGCAGGGTTGGCAACAGGATGATCCACCAGCGACCGAGTCGGTTCTTGGCATTCGCCGCTTCGTTGGAGTACTTGGCCAGACCGAAAGCGAAGTCCTTGCGGGCCCAGGCCTGCATCAGATAGTCGACAAACGCTGGGCGGGCACCGACTCGTTTGAGTCCGTGCTCGGCGGCGTAATCGGCGAGGCTCATCACGAAGAGTTTAGCCCTGAGCCTTGAAGCTGGCCTGAATCATCGAGCGAATTCCATCGAAGTCTGGGTAGACCACATTGACCTTTGGCGGGACCAGTTCGAGCGACTTCAGACCGAGCTCCTTGGCCTTGCGAGCCAGGTTGAAATAGGTGCCGAACATGTCTGATGGAATGTCGGTCTTGACCATCTTTCCGGCGGCCTTGGCGACCGCAGCCATGTGCTGAGCGATGTTAACCGGACCAGCCTGATCGAGCAGGGCGTCCTCGACCTCACGTTGGCGACGCATGCGGTCGTAGTCGGTGGTGCTGTGGCGCGAACGTGCGTACCAGAGTGCGGTGTAGCCGTCCATGTGCTGCTGACCGACCTCGATCCAGCCCTTGACGTCGCTCATGTCACTGCGCTGGCCACCGATCGGCAGGCGCTCCTTGACGTTGATGTCGACTCCGCCGAGAGCATCGACCAGTCCGGCAAATGCAGCCATGTCGATCATGACGTACGAGTCGATGTGCAGGCCGGTGACCCATTCGACCGCATCCTTGGTTGCCTCGACGCCTGGGGTTGAACCCTTTGCCTCGGCATCCGGGTACAGGTCGGAGTAGTTGTCGGAAACCTCTTTGTAGAGCGCGTTGATAAGGCAGCTGTCACCGCAGCTCCAGCCGTGCGGGAAAACCTTGTGCAGCGGCGAATCGGCGGCGAAACGCACCTTCTGCAGGTTGCGCGGAATACCGATGTTGACAGCCTGGCCGGTGGCTGCATCGACGCTGATCACCGAGATCGAGTCGGGGCGAATGCCGAAGCGATCCTTGCCCGAGTCGGCGCCCAGCAGCAGGATGTTGTAGCGTCCCTCGCTCGGTGCGTAGAAGCCCTTCTGGGCGAAGACCTGACCCACCAGAGTGCCGACCGAGTTGGTCACATTTGCCGCGGCACCGAAGCCGGTGCTGATGGTGCCTGCCAGCGCGAGCAGCACGACCGTGGCAATCCACTTGTCGCGCGGAACCATGCGGCCAACCTGCATCAGACGCAGGGTATCTAGGGCAATCAAGCCGTACAGAATTGCATAGCCGACAAGGCCGAAAGTGACGCCGGTCAGGAACCAGCCCTGGGTTGCGATAGCGGCCAGCCACTGACCCTCGAACGGCAGGGCGATGAGCACGAGCAGGACGACGATCGACCAGAGCAGCCCCGTGGCGACGAGGGCAACGCGCGCGAGCTTTCGGTTGCCGGCGAGAAGCTGTGCCGAACCGGGCACGATGAATGAAAGGAGCAATAGCCACCAGGCGCGCTTGAGCATGACCTGCGGCGTCGCACGGTCAAGATTCCTAAACGGGCTGCGTGCAAAACTTGCGGTCGAAGTCGAGCGAACCTCGCCGGCAGATGGCAGCCCCTGGTTGCCTAGATTTGAGATTTCAGCTTCGCATTCTTCTCGGCAACCTGTTGCTTGAGACCCTCGGCGTAGTCGGCGAGGTGGTCGGCCAGGTCAGGGTTTGAGACGGCGAGGATGCGCGCGGCGAGCAAGCCCGCGTTCTTGGCGTTGCCGATTGCGACGGTGGCCACCGGGATGCCGCCAGGCATCTGAACGATCGACAGAAGTGAGTCCATACCGTCGAGCTGCGACAGCGGAACCGGAACGCCGATGACCGGCAGGGTGGTGACCGAGGCCAGCATGCCTGGCAGGTGGGCGGCACCGCCGGCGCCGGCGATGATGACGCCGAATCCGTTGTTGGCTGCGTTCTTACCCCACTCGATCATGCGTTCTGGGGTGCGGTGCGCCGAGAGAACCTCGACGTCAAAGTCGATACGGAATTCCTTGAGAACCTCGACCGCGTCTGACATTACGCGCCAGTCCGAGTCGGATCCCATGACCACGCCAACGCGAAGTTGCGACATGTGGGGCTCCTTGCTGTCAGCGCCGAAAACGACGCGCGAACCCCTAAATTTTAGTTTCCGTGGCGCAAAATCTCGGCAGCGGCACGGGCGGTGGCCAGCGTCTGCTGGGCATCCTCACCGATCGCGGTGACGTGGCCCATCTTGCGACCCTTGCGAGCCGACTTGCCGTAGACGTGAAGTTTGGCCGTTGGGTGCGCGATCATCGCTGCCGGATAGTTGCGCACGAAATCGTTCTCGTCGTCGACACCGAGCAAGTTGATCATCACCGAATGCGCGGCACGTGGCTCGGTGCTTCCCAATGGCAGGTCTGCGACCGCACGCAGGTGTTGCTCGAATTGGCTGGTGACCGAACCCTCGATCGAGAAGTGGCCCGAGTTGTGTGGGCGCATCGCTAGCTCGTTGATGATGATTCGGCCGTCGCGGGCCTCGAACATCTCTACGGCAAGTACGCCCGTGACACCCAGGCCCTCGGCTACCCCGCGAGCGATCTCGGCGGTGCGAGAAAGGGTTGCCGCGTCGGCATTCGGAGCCGGGGCTAGCACCTCGGCACAGACGCCATCCTCTTGCACGGTCTGAACCAGTGGCCACGCGGCAAACTCTCCGCTGGCATTGCGCGCGCTCAGCTGCGCCAACTCGCGCACAAAGTCAACCTTCTCCTCGGCGAGCAAGCTTCCGCCCACCTTGGCTAGGCCATCGGCAGTCAGCCAGTCGGCGGCATCACCTGCCGAGCGCACTACGCGCACGCCTTTGCCGTCGTAGCCACCGATTGGAGTCTTTAGAATCGCTACGCCACCGTTGGCTGCGATGAACCGCTCGAGCTCATCGGCGGTCTGGATCTCGGCCCAGGCCGGCATCGGCAAGCCCAGCTCGGTTAGACGCTGGCGCATGTGCAGCTTGTTCTGCGCGAAGGCAAGCGCGCGCGATGGCGGCTGAACCTCGACGCCCTCTGCCTCGAGGGCACGCAGTACCGACAGCGGCACGTGCTCGTGGTCAAACGTGATGACGTCGACGGTCTTGGCAAACTCGCGCACGCCCTCGACCAGGTTGTAATCGCCGACCATCGTCGCACCGAGCGCGGCCGGTGAACCGTCGGTCTCGGCGAGCACCTTGACCTCGAGGTTGAGGTGAATGCCGGGCACGAGCATCATGCGGGCCAGCTGGCCGCCGCCGATGATTCCGATTCTCTTGGTCAACGCTGCTCCTAGCCGACGAGTTTCTGCAGTTCGGTCGCGATGGTGCGAACCTTGGCGAGTCGTGAAAATTCAATGTCCGGTTCGCCGGCGACGCTGAGCACCAGCTTCGATCGGCCGACCACCTGAACCTGCTGGATGTTGCGCAGGCTGACCTGGCGCTTGCTGCCGAAGAGACCGCTGGCCACTATGACGTTGGCGTTCGTGATCTCGATCCAGTTGCTCAGGTGGCGAATCAGCGGGATGAACCAAAAGACCAGCGCGATTGCCGCGGCTAGTGCAATAAAGATGCTGCGCAGCATGACGCTCGCATCGTCCTGTGGCAGCTTTGGCCAGACGAAGCTGAGTACGGCGCTCTCGGCGAACAGCAACAGCATCGGCAGGAACAGGCTCGAGCCGCGAGCGCGCAGCCGCGCGTAGCGAAACTCAGAGACAAAGCCGTTGGACACGTGTTAATTGTGGCGCAAGTGCACGATGTCGCCAGCAGCAACCGCGGTTGGAGCCGAATCGCCGTCGAAAAGCACGATGAGGCGCCCCTGCGAATCGATGCCCTTGGCAGCGCCTAGACGTTCGACATCTCCGGGCAGAATGGCTCGCACGCGGCGGCCGACCGACGCGCAGTTTGCGGCGATTTGGTCGCGCAGGCCGCTTGCTACGGCGTCGCCACCCGCCGCAACGAATACTCCGTAAAGACCTTTTAGCTGGTTCAGGTATGCGGCAAGCGCGGTTTCGCGATCTACGGCAACTCCATTTCGCGCCAGCGAGGTTGCCGACTCGATTGGCAGCTGCTCCGCCGTCTGGGTCAGGTTCAAGCCGGCACCGATGACCACGCCAGACAGGTCGGGCAGCAGCTCGCTCAGCACACCCGAGACCTTGCGATGGCCACCAAACTCGGCGGCGTCGGCCTCGGCGATCAAGACGTCGTTCGGCCACTTCACGGCCACCTGCAGTTCTCGCCCAGACGCGGCGGCCAACTCGGCAACGGCGTTGCGCATGGCCAGGCCTGCGATCAGCGGGAGCCAGCCGTAGGCATCGGGCTGCATGGCCGGCCGTGGGCGCAGCAGCACCGACACGAACAGGCTCGAACCTGCGGGGGCGAGCCACTGGCGGCCCGAGCGGCCGCGTCCGGCGTTTTGAAAACCGGCAACTCGCACCGCGAAGTCGGGCAGGTTGGCAGCGGCGGCAATCAGGTCGGTGTTGGTCGACCCGGTCTCGGCCACGTAATCAAAGTGGCCAGCCAGCGCGCGGGCGGAATCGAACTCGCTCATGGCAACAACCGTAGCGCTAGCGTTACCCGCAGGCGGCAGTGCGCAAAGGTAGGCTTGCCGCATGACCTTCGAGAACACCTACACTCAGGCTCTGCGACTCAACCCTGACATCGCGACCACGGCGGGCAAGCTCCAAGACCTTCGCGACCGCTACCACGATGCGGTAACCGCCGCCGGTGAGGCCGCAATCGCGAAGCAGCACGCCAAGGGCAAGAAGACCGCGCGCGAGCGCATCGAAGCATTGCTCGACCCTGGTTCGTTTGTCGAGCTCGACGAGTACGTGCGTCACCGCAGCACCGCCTTCGGCATGGACGCCAAGCGCCCTTACGGCGACTCGGTCGTCACCGGTGTCGGCACCATCAACGGCCGCCAGGTCGCCCTGTTCTCGCAAGACTTCACCATCTTCGGTGGCTCACTCGGTGAGGCAGCTGGCAACAAGATCATCAAGATCATGGACCTGGCCATCGCAACCGGCGTTCCGATGATCGGCATCCTCGACTCGGGCGGCGCTCGCATTCAAGAGGGTGTCATCGCTCTGGGCAAGTACGGCGAGATCTTCAAGCGCAACACCATGGCCTCGGGCGTGATCCCGCAGATCTCGATCGTCATGGGCCCAGCCGCCGGTGGCGCCGTCTACTCCCCTGCACTGACCGACTTCGTGATCATGGTCGACAAGACCTCGAACATGTTCGTAACCGGCCCGGACGTCATCAAGACCGTGACCGGCGAAGACGTCGGCATGGAAGAGCTCGGTGGCGCCCGCACGCACAACGAACGTTCGGGTGTTGCCCACTACCTGGCTAGCGACGAGGACGACGCGATCGATTACGCACGCGCGCTGCTCGGCTACCTGCCAGAGAACAACATGAGCGAGACCCTGGTATTCGAGTCGCACGCCGAACTTGAGATCACCGACGAAGACCGCAAGCTCGACAAGATCATCCCTGACTCACCGAACCAGCCGTACGACATGCACAGCATCATCGAGTCGATCGTCGACGACAACGAGTTCCTCGAGGTTCAGCCGCTATTCGCTCCGAACATCGTCATCGGCTTCGCTCGCGTCGACGGCCGCAGCATCGGAATCGTCGCCAACCAGCCACAGCAGATGGCCGGCACCCTGAACATCGAGGCCGGCGAAAAGGCCGCGCGTTTCGTGCGTTTCTGCGATGCGTTCTCGATTCCGATCCTCACGCTGGTCGACGTGCCCGGCTACCTGCCTGGCACCGACCAGGAATGGGCCGGCGTCATCCGTCGCGGCGCGAAGTTGCTTTACGCATACGCCGAGGCGACCGTTCCACTGGTCACCGTCATCACTCGCAAGGCTTACGGCGGCGCATACATCGTTATGGGCTCGAAGCAGCTCGGCGCCGACATCAACCTTGCTTGGCCGACCGCCGAGATCGCCGTGATGGGTGGCCAGGGTGCCGTCAACATCCTGTTCCGCGACCAGATCAAGAAGGCCGAAGAGGCCGGTATGGATGTTAACGCGGTGCGTGCCAAGTTGGCCGCCGAGTACACCTACAACGTTGCCAGCCCGTTCCTAGCCGCCGAACGCGGCGAGCTGGATGGCATCATCGAACCGGCCGCGACCCGTATTCAGGTAATCAAGGCGCTGCGTGCACTGCGCACCAAGCGCTCGAACATGCCACCGAAGAAGCACGGCAACATCCCGCTTTAAGCCGGCACGATTATGACGACTCCAGAGAACCAGCCAGACCTGCAGCAGCTGCTGCAGGTCGTGCGCGGCAACCCGACGCCTGAGGAACTGGCAACGGTGATCGCCGTGCTGACCGCGGCAAACGCAGAGGCAGCGTCACAGTCGAGCGGTCGTGAGCGTAGACTGACGTCAACTTGGTCGCGTAACGCGAGCATGCTGCGAAGCCCGATTCTGCCTGGTCCCGGCCAGTGGAAGTTCGCTTCGCGCAGTCGCTAACCCGATTCGCCTTGGTTGCGTGACCACTCGAGCAACACAACTTTTCGAGTGAAGGAGCACGCGATGGCGCGTCAAACAACCCAAATCGACCAGATTGCAGAAGCCTGGGTCGAAAGAATGGCCGAGCTCAGCCCGAGCTTTGCCACCTACATCGGCAAGACCGGCAACGAAGACAAGCTCGACGACGCCTCGCCAGAGGCTCAGGCCGTTTTCTTGGCCGAAGCCAAGAAGGTTCTCGCTCAGCTTGATGCCGCGACCCCAGTAGACAAGGTCGACGAGGTAACCCTCGACGCCATGCGCCGCTCGCTCGGCCTCGACGTCGAACTGCACGCTACCGGTCTCTGGAAGCGCGACCTGGATGTCATCGCTTCGCCGGCCCAGGGCATCCGCGAAATCTTTGACCTGTCGCCGACCGCAACCGAGGGCGACTGGGGCAACCTGACCAAGCGACTGAACGCCGTACCTGAGGCCGTCGACGGCTACATCCGCAGCCTGCGCGAGGGTATCGCGGCCAACGACACCCCGGCCCGCCGTCAGGTGGAGTGGGTGCTGCGTGACGTCAAGGAGCTTGCCTCGAAGGACAGCTTCTTCATCAAGTTCGCCAGCGGAGCAAAGGCTGGCGACGCAGAGCTGCCAGCATCGCTAAAGGCCGAGGTCGTCAAGGCCGGCGAGCACGCGGCCGAGGGTTATGCAACCCTCGCGAAGTTCCTCGGCGAAGAACTGCTTCCAGCTGCCAACAGCGTCGATGCCATTGGTCGCGACCGCTACAAGCTACTTAGCCGCAAGTTCATCGGTGCCGAGATCGACCTCGACGAGACCTACGAGTGGGGCATCGAGGAGCTGGCTCGCGTGACCGCTGAGCAGAACGCCGTCGCCAATGAGATCAAGGCCGGCGCATCGGTCGCCGAGGCCATCGAGGTTCTCAACAACGACGCCAGCCGCAAGCTGCACGGCACCAAAGCGCTGCAGGAGTGGATGCAGAGGCTCAGCGACACTGCTATCGAAAAACTGAACGGCACTCACTTCGACATCGCCGAACCGATCCGCAAGCTCGAGTGCATGATCGCTCCGAGCAACTCGGGCGCGATCTACTACACAGGCCCAACCGACGACTTCAGCCGTCCGGGCCGCATGTGGTGGTCGGTTCCTGCCGGCGTCGAGGAGTTCGACACCTGGCGCGAGACCACGACCGTCTACCACGAGGGCGTGCCGGGCCACCACCTGCAGGTCGCTCAGGCCGTCTACAACCGCGCCGAACTCAACTCGTGGCGTCGCCTCGCATCGTGGACCTCGGGTCACGGCGAGGGCTGGGCGCTCTACGCAGAGCGCCTGATGGCCGACCTCGGCTTCCTAAACGACCCGGGCGACCGCCTCGGCATGCTTGACGGTCAGCGCATGCGCGCCGCTCGCGTCGTGCTCGACCTCGGTGTTCACCTGGGCAAGGATCGCCTCGACGGCAACGGCAAGTGGGACTTCGAGTACGCCCTCGACTTCATGGGCAAGAACGTCAACATGTCGCCAGAGTTCGTTAACTTCGAGGTGCACCGTTACTTTGGTTGGCCAGGTCAGGCACCGAGCTACAAGATCGGTCAGCGCATCTGGGAGCAGACTCGCGACGAGTACGCCGCAAAGCGCGGTGCCGACTTCGACATCAAGAAGTTCCACCACGAGGCGCTCAACCTCGGCGGCCTGGCGCTCGACACCCTGCGTTTCGCGCTGCTCGGCTAGCCACCGACTCAACGAGACCGCCCAATCAAATCTCTCGGTTGGGCGGTTTCGCTTTGTCCCCACATCCGGAGGTGTCCCCCAAAGTGTGGACAGCCAAGCGCCCCACAGCGTGATTGCGTTGAACCATACTGGTTTTGGTTGCGTATTTCGACGGGGCAAGAAGCGCAGTTCGGGGGAACGGATGGCCGCAAGGCCATTCACCTGGGGTCGAAGGACGGTTCATGTGAACCGTCTTTTCGTTTAACCGAGGGTTATTCGGCCTCGAGCTTCAGCCACACGCGCGGGGTCGACTCGTCCTGGTCGAATGCCGCCAACGTCACTGCCCAGGCTTCGCCGCGCGGTGCTCGAACGGTGACTCGCCCAGATTGCAGGTTGTCGAGTTCCTGTGCAATTCGCCTGTGCAGGGCGGTCACCCGGTCGGCATCAATCTCGACCAAGCCGCCCTCGTCGAGCACATTCACCACTACCCCGCGCTTGCGAGCGGCATAGATTGCGTCTCGAGTCACGCCGCTCATCAGATCGCGCCCACGGATTTCGTCGCGCAGGCCAGCCTCGGTTAGGCGTGCCTCCTGGCGCTGTTCCTCGGATAGCGGCTTTGCCTGGGCAATCGCCTCGAGCAGTGGACGCGTGCGGGCAAGCGTCTCGTGCAGCATGGTCGTGCGCTGGGCGCTAGCTGTCTGCTCAGCCGCGGTTTGAGCAACCGAAGCGGCATTGAGCTCGGCATAACGCCCTGTCTCTGTCTCGGCTCTTTCCAGACCGATTCGCACGACCGATGTGCCAATCAGGAGCATGATTGCGCCGAGCACGCCCGTGCCAAAGAAGTTGTGCCAGCCCGCCCAAGCCATAAGTTCAAAGGTCGCGCCGACCATAGCCACGGCTGCCAAAAAGATGTGACCACGCAGCGCCAGGGCCGACAGCACCGTGCCGATTCCCATTACGTACCAGGTTGAGTAGTCGCTGTGGTGCGCGACATCGAGTTGCGACTGCGCGAGCGGCGGAATGGCGAGCAATCCGAGCACCGTGACGACGGCCTGCAACAGCGGAAGCCGGAGCCCCGAGTAGAGCAGCATGGTCGAAACCGCGAGCGCGAGATACATGCCGAGGGACAGGTATGCCGCTGAGGCATCGGCGTACTCCTTCGCCCAAAGGAACCCCAGCATCGCGTGGAACAACGCGTAGGTGAATCCGGCGAAGGCAACGAGCTTGCGACCCATTCTCATGGCGCGCTCACCTCATCACAGTCGACCGAGGGCGACCAGGTAAGCGCGATAGTGCAGCCCTGACCGGGTTGCGACTGAATCGCTACTCGCCCACCAACATCGGCCATGCGAGTGCGAATCGAGAGGCGGAGTCCGGGTCGCGTCTTGGGCACTCGGCTCTCGCGAAAACCGCGTCCGTCGTCTTTGACGATCACCTTGATGCGCGCATCGGTGCTGCTCAGGCGCAACTCACGCAGTCGAACGGTGCCCGCGTGGCGCACCGAGTTGCTGATGGCCTGCAGGGTGGCTTCGGTCAATGCCTGCGCAACATGGGCCGGAATCGCGAGCGACTGTTGAACTTCGGTAACCACGAGAAGGTCTGGGGCCTCATGTTTGGCCACATCGGCGAGCGCCTCGAAAAATTGGCTGCTTGCCACCTCGACCGCCGCCTGTTCTTGATGGTCGTCCGTGAGGCGTGCGATGGCATTGCTCGCCGCCCGACTTGCCGTGGCGAGCTCTTCGCCGCTTCTGGCTCCCGCGCCAAGCAGCAGCGCCGTCAGCACCGAGTCGTGCACCAGAGCGTTCATGCGCGAGCGCTCGGTCTCGAGCGCCCTGGCCGATGCCGTCTCGGCAGCCAGCTGCGCCTTGCGGTCGAGCTGCAAGTCAATCTTGGCCGTTTGCTGACGCAAACCGATCAACAGCATGCCCAGCAGCGTGCTGAAGAAGTAGGACAAGGCGGTGTCCTGCAGCGCGACGAAGAAATCCCTTGGGCCGAAGGCGTCGGTTTGCGAGAGCGCAAGCCAAGTCAGGCTAAGCGTGGTACCCGCGATAACCGCATAAACGGGCTGGAAGGCACCAAACGCGTTCAGGCCCGCAATTGCCAACAGCCACCAGATCCAAGGCATGTCGCCTGGTGCCAGCAGGCCGATCAGCTGAATCGGCCACGTGATTGCCAAAACCAACATGGCGACGTACATCGCCGTGTAAAGCGGGACGATGCTTTTGCCCAGCCAGGCCCAAACTAGTTGAGCAACTTGAATTCCACCGACTACCAAGACACCCAGCCACAGCCAGAATGGGTGCAGGATGGTGGTTTGCTCGATTGCCTTGGGCAGCGCCTGAAGGAAAACGATAAAGATCGCGCTGCTCGCGATGCTTCGCGCAATCGTGCGGTCGACTCGGCGAACCGCAAACTTTGTCTCTCTAGAGCTGTTCAGCAATAAGACCAGCCTCAACCGCCAATAGCACCAGATTCGCCTTATCGGGCATCGGTCGTCCCACCGCCGCATACTTGCCTCGCACGCGGTCGATGTGCTCTTTTACGGTGCTCGGCTTGCAGGTCAGCTGCGCCGCAACCGCCTTCATGGTGAACCCCGAGGCATAGAGCTTGAGCACCTCTAGCTCGCGATCGGTCAGCAGTTGCTTGGCGTCGAAATGTTCGTCCGCGTCGATAGTCGCCAGCGTCTCGACGTTGTTCACCTCGATGTCGGATGCGACCAGCTGAATCGCTTCGACCAAGCGGGCACTCGATTCCGACTTCT
>JACCDO011095053.1_pt1 | contig 18442 bp, 14 predicted proteins | sample 7446101 | NCBI WGS metagenome assembly JACCDO01 (sample SAMN15323440, study PRJNA562643) | freshwater metagenome | isolation source: river surface water | place: USA:Blue River Watershed | collected 2017-08-16 | reverse complement strand
GTCAACAAATATAAGAATTGGTTTAAATCCCCTAAAATCGTGTCACGAATATTGAATAAATCTGTATTTGTCATTTGTTTCATTGCCTTGTTGTCATTCAAACTGACTAAATATCCCTTGAATGCTTCAACTTCTCTCTTTAATGATTCTGTTGAAGTTAAATCTACAAGGCGAATGTGTTTATTACTCATTAAATCAGTTCGTAATCCAGATTTTCCTAAAAGAACCTCCACAAAACTGTCCATATTGGCGTTCATTTTCGTATACAATTCATCTGTCGCCTTATGTGTTGCATAACTAGATGTTTTCCAATGAAACAATTTAATCATTAAAAGTATTTCAAAAAATACCACAGTAATTTCCTTTTGAAATGTGGCTAATGATCCGCTAGACGACATTCTCAATCTACGTGTTCCTCTGCCTTTTCCACCCTTTCTGCTTCTAGTACTATTCATTTTTGGCATATTATGTATTTAATATATAGACATAAAATATATTTGTTGCTCAAAATATATTTGTTGCTCAAAATATATCAAAGTATGCGATTCAATATTATAGTATCCACTATATACGCGGCACAAAATTTTCTCCAAACGTATTTAATTTTTCCAGTTTCTCAATTGTTTTTTCTAAATTAAACGATTTCACGTCTTTGAATAAATACTCTGTTCCAGGAGAAACTTCATTTTTCTTAATTTGTTTATAAACCAAATCTATTTTTTTTAGAATATTGCCTAATATTTCTTGTTGTGACGGTCTCATAATTTCTTCGCTACTTATTATATTTTCACATAATAACGAAATCGCAAAATATAGAATATTTCTTCGTTTCTTTTGGCAACCCGTTGAATATCGTAATGTAAATAGCGTTAAAAGAGCTTCCATTGTTTTTTTTATAAATTTAGAACGTTTTCCAGATTCAAACAAAAATAAATCCCATACCATCCATATAATATCTTTTTGTAACTTTACATCTACTTGAGCAAAGCTTCTTCGCTCACAATTAATTTTCTCTTTTTTATTCTTACATATGGTTTCAAATTCCATAATCCATTCTAACCAATAACAGGCGTTCATTGTATGCTTACTTTCTTCGGAAAGGTTAAACGCAATCTCGTTTATGGCAGGAAATAACTCCTTTGGATCTTCATCCAAAAATATTTCCTGTGCATATTTGTTTGAAGGTGCCTTGAACTTGTCACGCATTTGTGTCATATCAAAATCTTCCTTTTTAATTTTAACCGTGTCAAAACTGTGTTTTCGTTTTGCATCACATAAAACACACATAATTTCACAAAATAAGCGTCTAATTTTTTCAGAATTCCTCATTCTTAATTCATTATCTGTATATCCATTATTTACAACCTCTTTAAAATGCCGAATCCTTAATTCTAAATATGCCGCAATTTTAGGATTTCCTAAATGAATATGTTTTGTATAAAAATATAAAATGGTTTCCCATAAATCACCAAAATGTCCGGCACATATTAATTCTGCGCTCCAATAACATGCCGGTTCTATTTTTGAATTTATTAAACTATTTAGCAATTCCTTCTTGACATCTGTTTTTTTAAATTTTGAAAAGGAGATTCCTTTAAATTCCCCCTGACTTCTTATATCATTAATTTCTGAATCACTCATATAATTAAAATTAATACAAAAAAAATAACAACAATACATATAGATGAAAACATTAAAATCATTGACTCATTTTTATAACAAATTATCTAATTTTGGAAAAATATTAGTCTTTATTGCCATCCTTTTAATTGTTATTGTATTTTTTAAATCAGTCATACCAAAGAAAGAAGGTATGATTACTTCAGACAAGATAATCTATAAAGAAGGCGAAGAAATTTATGACGGTTTTTATGCCAATATTTATGATTATTTAGTTTATAACACTATTAAAAATGATTATGAAGTGGGAACAATTATAAATAGTGCTATTCCAGGAGAAACAAGCGTGATTGCTGATATTGGTTGTGGAACTGGACATCACGTCGGCGCACTATCTGCCAAGAATTTAAATGTTATTGGCATTGATGTGTCGCCAGCCATGATTAAAAAAGCTAAAGAAGATTACCCCAACGCAAATTTTCAACTGGGTAACGGATTGGATCACGGACTTTTTAAAATGAATTCACTTACACATGTTCTTTGCCTTTATTTCACCATATACTATTTTAAAGATAAAAGACATTTTTTTGATAACTGTATGGATTGGTTAATGCCAGGTGGGTATTTAATTGTTCATATTGTTGACAGAGAATCGTTTGACCCCATATTACCACCGGGTAATCCATTATATATAGTTTCACCTCAAAAATACGCCAAAGAAAGAATTACAAAAACTAAAATAACATTTACCGACTTTGTTTATTCGGCCAATTTTAATTTAGATAAAGAGAATGATATGGCTACATTTGACGAAAAATTCAAATTTGACGATGGACGAGTCCGTAAACAGCAACAGCGCTTATATATGGAGGATACTTCAACCATTGTAAATATTGCGCAAGATTGCGGCTTTATTGTTCAAGGCAAAATTGATTTAGTAAAATGCGCATATGAACATCAATACTTGTACATTTTTGTCAAGCCATCATAAATCAAATAAATTAGTTTCTCCACCATTTTTCTTTTAGGACCTTGTAATATGTTAGAATATTTATCTTACATATTATTTTTTGGAGTGCTTATCATTCTTTTATTGTATCTTTATATTAAATTAAAATACGGTTTCTGGGTCATACAACCCGTTTTTCATGTATATGATTTTGGATATATGTTGAAACCTCCAGGTATTATCAATGAATCATTACCAGGAAAAAACAAATATACTAATTTTAAAAATATAGAGACGCTTTTATTCACAGAGCTTACATCGTTACAAATACAACGTTTTTTAAATTTGATTACAGGTAATTATTTACAAAATAAAGACAACATATTTTCCCCTGCGTCTGAAAACATTATTCCATATTTGACGGGTCATAATGACAAAACGTTTGTTACATTTTATAATGAAGAGAACCTTATGATGGACTTAAAAAAAGGCACCACAGTAGTGGACAAAAAAGTAATTGGTGCGCTGACCGCACGACCCATTTATGTAGCAATTCATAATGGAGATAAGAATGCCGAATTTCGCGCTTATTATGTTGATTACCTATGTGTTGATAAATTTTATAGAAAGAAAGGTATTGCGCCACAATTAATTCAAACCCATTATTATAATCAGCGACACATAAATAATGACATTGTGGTTTCCTTGTTTAAGAGAGAAGACGAATTAACAGGAATCATACCGCTTTGTGTTTATTCAACCTATGGTTTTCCAGTTACTACTTGGACGAAACCAAACGAACTTTCAGGTGAATACAAGTTATTAGAAATTAATCCGCAAAATTTTCATTTTCTTTTCAGTTTTATGAGAGAAAATAGTAAAAAATTTGATATAGTAATTAATACAGAAGTTACAAATATTATTGAACTAATCAAGACCAAAAATATTTTTATTTATACTATAATTGTAGACGATGAAATAGTTTGTGCTTATTTTTTTAGGAAATCATGTGTTCAAGTTGAAAAGGGTATGGAAGTGTTGAGCTGTTTCGGTTCAATCAACAATACCAATGATAATATTTTTATACAGGGGTTTAAAATAAGTTTTTGGAAAATCGCCGCGGAAAACTATTTTGGATTTGCGGCAATAGAAGACATATCGGACAATAATATTATTATTCATAATATAAAACAAAAAACAGCGCCTCTTATTGTTAGTCCTACAGCCTACTTTTTTTACAATTTTGGATATCCAACTTTTCAGGCAAACAAAGTGTTGATTGTGAATTAATAAATATCTATTATTTAGTGTATATTTATACTAGATATTTTATGGCTCCTTTTTATCGTCTGGTTGTTTAACCTTTTTGATTCGTTTTATTTTTTTTACTTCCTTTACGGGTTCGGTTGGTTTTACTTCTTCTGTCTTTACTGCGGCTACTTCTTTTACTGGTTCTACTTCTTTTACTGGTTCTTTTACTTCTTCTACTGCTTCATTCGCTTTCATATTTACATCAGTATTTTTATCACCTACCTGATTTTTTTCATCTTCATCTAGATCAAGATCATACGCACTACAATCTTCACAATATTTACCTAGTTCAATATATCTTTTTCTCTGTTCGTTATTGAGGGTCTTTGCCTTTCGCATTAATCTATTTGTTAAATTAAAATTTTTAATGTCCTCCTTCAGCTCATGCGGTGGAACAAATACGGTAGGTCCATGTTCCATTAAAAATATTTGATTCTTTTTATTATAAAATAAAATAGGATTTTCCTCTTCATCTAATTCAATAATTCCACAAGTGCAATATTCAATATGTTTTACATCATCTCCTTTTTTACATCGGTTATCTAACACATCTACGTCATTTATATATTCTTCAAAAAAATCCTGAGCCTGGTCTTTGTTATCAAACATGAAAATTTTTGGCGGATTTATAGTTATAGAAGTTAATCTTATTTTGGCCGCCTCATCTTCATAATAGGGAAAGTCATAGCAACCTTCATGCTTATTATGGATTATAATGTATTTTACCATTATTTACTACATTACTATAATGGGTTTGGTTTAAATCGTTTTATATCATTATATTTATTTGCTTGAATAAGTATAATGCGTTTCGTTTGGGTTTTATTTTAACGAACATATTTTCCAGCTCTAACAAAGGTATCCGCGATAAAAATAATAAATATTCCCAAAAATGAATACAAGACAACTTCCTCTGTTACATTATTTGTTCTCTCGTCTTGTTGATCTTCTAAAAGTGTTATCATGTAATTTAATTTTTGTAATAAGATGTCTTGACTACTTGTTTCTGGTATGGTATAATTGACTGCGTTGTAATAAGGCTTATTTACTATATTTTTTTGCGGAGTGTAACCAGGTATAACACGTTTATAATATTCGTCATTGGTTTTATTGTCACCATAATTGCCATAGTCGTTTAAGTCTAAATTGTCTGAACCTTCATAATTTGGTTGTGGAGCTCTTCCTAATGTTCTAAACATCAAGTCATTATTAGAAGTCATATTCATCATTGACTCTTGATCATTTTTTTTAGGGATCGTTCTTTGAACACCAGCGGATTCTGCCTTGGGGGGTGGATTAAAGGCTTGCGGGTCTTCATCATCGCTATTGTCTAAATTATTATGAATCTGTTTTAAAACAGATTTTACTTTATTAGAATCAAAATTTTCTTTAGTATACATTTTTTGTGTTCTATTATGCGACTGTCTTTTTTTTTGAATTATATTATTATCTGAATTATTTGTAAATGATTCTGTATTTTCATCAAATGGGGCTGCAAACATTGCTAAAGACATTCTCTTATTAAAAATTTAGATAATAATTTGTAAAAGAGACTGAAATTATATTTTTCAAAAATAAATTATATAAGAATATTTATATATGAACTTTAAATTAGTGAGTAAAAATAATATGGGACTTGTTGCCACATTGCTTCTAGTTATTTTATTGAGTCAATCTAGATTCTTAAATTTCTTAATCAATACACATTTAGGCAGGGCTATTTTAATAATGATTATTTTAGGCATAAGTTATACTAATAAGATTTTAGGAGTTGTATCGGTATTATTTATCATAATTATATTTAACCAAAGTAATTTAGAATTTATGGAAGGTTTTTCTGGAACAACGTCTGCTTCTCCGAATACTCCTGAAAAAGTGTCTGATGCTACACCAGATAAAATAAAGGCAAAAGAAGAAGAACTGAAATTAAAGCGAAAACAATTACAGGCTCAAATGACGGCTACAACTTCCAGTGTCGCAACTGCGGATCCTTCCAACGCAACTGCTAGCGAAAATAGTGGTCGTGAAGGCTTTAATATGATTGATAGAGAAGGCACTATGTTAAGAGGTAAACGTTCAAACGAGGTTCCTGTTTTTAATACAGCCCGTAGTCAAAACGATTATGTAGAACCTGCCGATAAAGGGGCTTTTCTAGACTCCTATGCTTCCTTTTAGACATCTATATTATTCAAAAGGAGTGGTTTCACATATTTATTTACTAACAAATATATATGAAACAATTTATGTATATTTGTTTTATGATTTTGATTATTTTAACTTTTTCATACTATAATTCCCTACATCATGTAGATGGATTTACACCCAGAATCCGCGGATTTTATAGACCAATTCTTAGAAATACTCGTATAATAGGGGAGGGTTTTTATAATAAAGCTTCGTCAAATATTTCCAATCTTTTTAGAAAAATGGGCATCATGTAAAAAATATAATAATATGTTATTTTAGTAATGACAAGTATTCCACCAACAAATAAATCGCCTATTAATCAAACGAATAATAATCCTAATGGAGCCACTTCCATTGGCACATCTTCACAATTAGGAGGTAAAACAACTATTTTTACACCTTTATATAATGGGGTTTCTTATTTTAACCATCACATAATGTATTTGAATAATAGCAAATTTTTTGCCGGAGTGGTTATGATTCTTCTCAACATTGGATCCAAATTCATAACCATTCAATTTAGCAAGTCAACTGAAGAATATATGAAATGGTCTGTGAGTAAACAATTATTAGTATTTGCTATGGCGTGGATGGGTACACGTGATATTTACACGGCACTTGGTTTAACGGCGGTATTTACCATTTTATCCGATTATTTATTTAATGAGGAACATCCGTTATGCATTGTTCCACAACAATATAGAATCCTTGATAAATTAGTTGATACAAATGAAGATGGTGTGGTTAGTGAACCAGAATTATCGGCAGCGATTGCCGTATTAGAAAAGGCTAGAAAAGAAAAACTAAGAAAGGCTCAAAAAGATGCCTTTTCAAAATTTGATTTTCAAAAATATAATTGAAATTCGTTCTTTATGATTCGTTCTTTATGATTCATTATACAATAATAAATCATATTTCATTAAATAGCTGCGGCATCTTTATCAGATTCTACTACTTTTTCAGTGGTGGATTCAGGTTTCACTATTTCAACTGGTTTATTGGAAGGTATAATTACATCCGCTCGTTTGTTTGAGCAACCGAAATATATAGATACAAAACGAGCAAATAATTCGGAAAAGGTTTTTTTAACAGGTATCTCCTTTTTAACTTCAATTTCAGGCTCAATTTTTACTTTTTCACAATCGCATTTAGCTTCCTTAGTAAATTCTACATTGACAGTAAGGGTGGCCTTACTAACTTCTAGTTCTGGTATAACAGATTCTGGCGATGTTTCAGGAGCAGCTTCTACGGCGGATTGATGAGAACCTTTACTTTCTTGTAAATTGCTAAAATAGTCGTCTAATGCCTTAAACATATGTATATTATATCATTTTATTATTTTTAACTTCTTTTTTATAGAATATAAAAATAGCTAATGTGTTAAACCATTTTACTATACATTTTTTTCGTGCCACCTCGTCTTGGTTTTGCGTACATTTTTCGTGTGTCCTTTTTATTTTCCTTTTTATTGTCTGTTTTATCGGGATTTTTATTTGCCACTCTGAATTGATAAATAGGCGAAATAACATATGGTTTTCCTAAAAAATTCGCATATGCCTTTCTTACTGAATTCCATTTTTGTCTACATTTTAACTGGGATTTTTCTTCAGAAGGTATTGATGTTCCTGGATATAATTCCATGTCAATGGTGATGTAATACGCGAGTTTTGAAGGGTCGTATTCGGGTTTCACCATATTTCTTGCCAAATAAGGACTTCGGCCATATGAAGTGTTTCCATAATAAGGGGTATTGAAATTGTTATAAGGTCTTTGGTAAGATCCTACATTCGCTCCTCCTACAAGTTTATTTTGATTTGGTATTTGATTTGGATCAATCGGATTTTGCGGGAAAAATTCGTTCCATAGTCTTATAAATGTATTTTTTTCTTCTATTAATCCTGGACTTTTTAAAAATTGAACTATCACATTGTCAATTGTCGCCATAATTTCTGGATACCATGAAAACTGGCTTTTAAAACCATCCGGTCTGCCATAATATCTACAACCGTATATTAAAAATATTATATAAAATGGCGGTATGTTTGTCATATCATCACGCATAAAAATATATTTTTCTCTTTTCTTTCTTTGTTTAACACCGTCAATTATAGTGTTATACCCAAACGACAATAGCTCAAAATGACCCCCATAATGATATAAAAACATATATTTGTCCCAAGAGTCACATGTATTTTCAGTGTTAACAAATATCCCATAATTTACATCCAAATAGTTATCATTTATATTGGAAATGATTATAACATTTAATTGTAATCTTTTACATAAGCAATCTATGGAAAAATGGTCCCCCCAATAAAAATTACTATTTATATATGCATTTATTTCATTTGGATTATCCATATTTATAGGTCTATATGGATTTAAAAATATATTTTGTACTTCTGGGTCATTTTTTTTACGTTCGTTTAATTCTTCCATTGATGGTAACCAAACCCAAAAATTATCATTATCTCTATAAACATCCTGTAATAAAGATGGGAAAAATTTACCAACGGACGATTTATTTTTCCCAAGTTCTATCATTTGCGATGATATTTTATTGTTTAATTCATCGGTGTTCACAAGCCCAATTTGATAAAAGGTATCTCTTATGTTGGGGTCACGTAGTTCAATGCGAATACATTCTTTTATCATATTTTTTACAGATTTAACGTCAAAAGGAGCAGACACTCCATAATTATTATAAAATATTCTATTTGCGTTACTTTCATTATGTAAATTTATGGCGTCTGAAACGGCAATAAAGAAACAGTTCCCACCTCCGGCATTTTCATACGCATATAAACTATTAACGGAATCATTGTAGGCATCTAGAGAAATAAATTGGTTATTACGTTGAACATTTATGTTGGTTGTATTTCTTAACGTGTTGTCTATCATTTTTTTAAATTCTTCTCCGGAGTAAAAATAAAATGTAGTCAACAATTCGTAAAAATCATTTCTATTTGTAAAATATGTTTTCAGAATGTTTTTTGTTCTGCCATTTTTTCTAGGTTTATTAAATGTATACGGTAAAATAGGAGTTATCCTTGGACTGCCTCTTCCTAGATCGCCTGGTTCTTCGTTGTCGCCAGGTTCTTCGTTGTCGCCAGGTTCTTCGTCGTCTTCCAAATATCCAGTTGGTGCGTTTTTGATCATAGGACGTTTAGTGCCATAATAATAATAGTTATTTGTAATAGGTGATATGGCAGTAGATGATGGAGATGGTCCTGTCCAACTAATCAATAACGGCGCCGTAGGTGGAGGCATTCCCGTCCAACCAATTAATAACGGCGCCGTAGGTGGGGGAGCACCTGTCCAACCTATTAATAACGGTCCGGTAGGTGGAGGTGTCCCCGTCCAACCTATTAATAATGGCCCCGCTGGTGGAGGTGGAGGTCCAGTTAAACTGACCCGTATTTCTATTGGTCCTCCTGGTCCAGGTATAGGTCCTCCTGGTCCAGGTATAGGTCCTCCCGGACCCGGTATAGGTCCTCCCGGTATCCACGACCTACCCGTCATTCCAGAGACCCCGCTTCCTACGTCCGATGGTCCAACGTAATTATTTCCATAAAGTAACCCAGGAGATAAATCCGCTAACTGTTGCTGACCACTTATAATGTCTTCACTAACTATGGTTGAATATAAATAAGGATCTGATATTTTATTAATGTCTATTTCCTCTTTTTTTTGTTTTACATCCACTCTCCAATCTCCGCTTGTCCATTGAACATCGGCAATTACATATGGATTACCGGCAATATAAATTACAGAATCGTCTGGGAAAATAGTATTTAATGTGACTTTTATATTGTTATCTATATAACCATAATGGGTCGCCTGATTTAAATTTTTTGCCCGACTACTGCTATTTTGAACAAGAGTATAATTATTCAATGAATCAAATAACCCTTTGTTGAAAAATTGTTTTTGTCTTAAATCTTCTGGTGTTTTATCTATAAAAACTTTACTTAATTTAACTAAAGGATTAAAGTTTACTTTTCTATCGTCACTACTTATATTTTTAATTGTCATAGTGGGGTTGTATTTAATTTTTTGATATCCCGGAATACTTGTATTAATAGTAATGTTTAATTCATTCGGTACAATATTCATACTTATAATATTGATATATTTTTATACAATTGTTTAGTTAAAATTAAAATTGAAATTGAATTAGAAAAATATAATTTACACAAACAAAAATTAACAATATCATTATAAAATGACTACCTTAGTGCTTAAACTAGAAAATTTAATTGAAGGTAACGTTGTTAAACGTCCGTCAAAATTTATAAAAACTCCATATGTTGCAGATATTATTCCTATTGGGTGGGATAAATCTATATTAGGTCACACCGCCTCACTTGGTTGTTGCGGGTTAGCTGATGTAGGCGCAACGGTACTCATGGCTCCCGTTCCTAAAAATAAAAAAACCAATAATAAAAACGATAATTCTACTGATAAATTAAAATGCGAATATCGTGTGTATCTATCCATATTTAAAGAAAGAGGAAACGAAATGATTATCGGTATACATCCCAAATTAGCCGAAGATTTGACAGAAAACGCTCTCAAAAATAATATGCTATCGCGTCTTCTAAATGTTCAACGGTATAAAAGAGAAACAACGATATATGTAGAGGGTAAGGTGGATTCTCGGTTTGATTTTAGCGGGGTTGACAAAAATGGAACGCCTTTCCTAATGGAAGTCAAAAATGTGCCGCTGGCTGATTATGAAGATATTACCGCAAAAGACCGGAAACAAAAATGTTACGATGACAGATGTCAAAATTCTAAGGTCGCCTATTTCCCAGACGGCTACCGAAAAAAAAGCACTAGCCCGATCAGTCCGCGCGCTTTGAAGCATATTAGAGAACTCACATTGATTAAAAAAGAGTCCATAACTCGTTGTATTATGTGTTATGTAATACAACGAACAGATGTAGATAAATTTCAGCCTTCTATTATTGATCCAGAATATAGGGCGGCGGTCAAGGAGGCGATAGACATTGGCGTGGAAATAATTACCATGGTTGTGGGCTGGACAAAAGACGGCGAGGCTTATTTTGTTAGAGATGATTTGCCTATTTTAGTGTAAAATATACAATTGTTTGATAATTATTTCATTATACCGATTCAAAAATTATAAATCCAACTATAATTATTAATAACGCAATTATTTTTTTTAGTGTCGGTTTTTCTTCCTCCATAATGTAAAAACTTATAAAACTTAGAATTAATAATGAGACCACTTTTAAGTATAAAGTTAATGATAATAAAGTATATTTTTTATTAAATAACTTACATATAACAAAAATATATATAGCTAAAATTATAATTACTTTTACCAGATTTATGAGCGAATAGTCTTTTGAATATTCCAAAATATAATAGGGATTCATTGTTGCGCTGTAAATAAGAACTAGTATATACAATACATTATCTAATTTATACATATAATATTTGATAACATTTTAATTTTGATTTACTGTTCGTTTTATTTACTTTTTGTTTTATTTACTGTTCGTTTTGGTATTTTATTTTTTCTAGTTTTATTTTTATATTTTTTGGCATTTACACGTCGCGTTATTTTTGATCTTTTTTGATACTTTAGTTTTTTTGTTTTACCACCATATACAGACGACGCGGTTGAAAGAGGAATAGTAGCCGCAACCGGCGATACAAACCCTGTAAAAGGACCTTGTTTTTTTCCAAAAATCGCTGCCATTTTTTCCCGTTGTTCGCGACTATCTTGTTCTAGTTTTGCTGCCTGTCCCTTTTCTCGCTCTTGTTTTGCGATTTCAAAAGCATTACTGACACCTCTTGCGACTGGTTCGGCGACAGACACTTCTTCGCTAGTGATTAAATATGGTAATTCTACCGATGTTAACTCTAATAGTGTGTCATTTTCTATTCCATTTGTGTCCGATATAATTTTTTCACCTACTTTTAAAAACAACTCGTTTGCCTTTAATGCTAAATCATAGGTATTCACATTACCTACATCTGCTACACATATTTTCTGAAAAGGGATTTCATTTGCGTATTCTTTAAATATTGGATTGTTTATATATTTGTCGCCCATTTCTATATCTTCCGGAGTTTGATTTACTACACCGCACACTCTATTTACTAATATACCAAACATTTTGGACAATTGATTGTATTCGCTTAGTCCAAGATTTAATGAATCCATACAAATAGGGTCTCTTTCTATGTATTGCGGAGATGTAAATATTAATTCTCTTAGACCATAACCTACCATAATTGCTCGCAATTTATTCTTATTAGTATTTTTCTCATGTGAATATATTTTTAATACATGATTTATCATTTTGTTTATCAATACAAAAAATTGTATAAAATTTTCATAATCCCACGATTCTTCTATATGTGTTACGGCAATTTCTTGACAATAGCTTTCTAATATTAAATAAATCGCCAACAAAGGATGCGGCGCATAACTTTCATTTTTAAATATACTTACTTCGGTTGAAATCATGTTATTTATATCGGGAATCATTTTGGGAGTGATTTTTGGAATCATTTCTGATTTTTGAGATAACGGTGTGTCCCTTGTTGATTCGCTCTTTAAAAAAGTGTTTATTTTGTCTATTTCGCCTTCTGTCAATAAAACATTGTAACATTTACCATCTAGATTACACAAGGTAATATTTGTATCATTTACGATGGTAATCTTCCATTCTCCGTCCATTACTATTGGTTTATTGGCTCCTCCTAATTGAGATTCACTATCGTCATAGTTATTATTTTTTCCATACAAAAATGGAGCAATATAAGGAGCTAATGTAAATGCCAACGTGACAATACCTATAACCGCACCACCAATATAAATTAAAAGGCGGTTGCGACCAGAATCATCTTTTACTATTTCTACAGTTACTGGAGTAGTGGACATTTGTGCTAATGTTTGGTCTATATTCATTCTAGATTGGTCTTGTGATTCTTCTTCATTTCTTACAACTTGCCTTTCTGGCCCAGATAAAATATTTACCATTTCGATTAGCCTTTCATTTGCGTCATTTATTTGTTGTTGCGTGATAGAAACCATGTTTCTAAATAAATTTGAAGCGGATATTATTCTAGGAGCTATATTATTATAAAATGAAAAGGTCATGTTTTTTGTTTTCTTAGCTTTCACACCTCCAGACATATCTATAACACCACCTTTATTTTGGCTCGCTATTCTAGGGCTCCTGCGAACTAGTTTATCTTTTTTATCAAATACGTCAATTTCACCAAATGATAAAGGTTTGTCTTCTGGTATTTGTAATATTATACTCTCCATTTCTGGAGGAGATAATTCTAAATTTACTGTTCCAGAATTTGCTTCGGCGGCAGGCGTTTGACTTGAATCGGCTCTTGCTTGAGACACAGCTAACTCGTCAAATTTATTCATACCATTATTTTTTATTTCGGTTACACCCTCAATTTCCTCAATTATAGATGTAGCCACAACTGGTTCGTAAATAGCATTTTCTATTTTTATAACATTTATTGTTTGTTCTGATATTTGTTCTGTTGAATTTAATGCGTTTAATTCACCTATTACGGTATTATTATCAAATCTTTCTGGTTTATAAACAAGCGGGTTTCTTGAGTCATCTCTATTACTATTTGTAACCGGTGATGTTCTCCCTGGTGAATTTAAAAAATCGGAAAGCGCTGCTTTAATATTACCACTGTTACCATCGCTGACTACATTTGGTCCAAAATTAATAAACACTTCTAAACAAAACGAAAGCACGTTTTGTTGGGTTTTTGCCTGTAAGGAAGCAGTACCTGATATGTTACCAGGAATTTTGATTTTTTCAAATAAATTATAATAAAACACGCAAATATTGTCTTTTAAAACGTCATCTAAATTTGTTAGGTTGTATAAAAATATATTTTTGTCATTAATATACGCCGAGTTCATATTGATTACATTATTATATTCAACCCATAAATTATATTTTGGTGCATTACATGTTCTCCATGCAGTAATTAAACCAAACGCTGGATTTTTTTTTAATTGTTTATCCAAATTATTTGTAAAACCGGTTATATTATCCACTATATTAGGATTATAACTATTTCTAATATCTTCATATTTTTTATATTCAGTCATATTTTTCACGATTTCATCATATGAAATATACGGGTTACCGTCTGAATATCGCTTGTTTGGCTTGTATTTTATATAATAAGCTTCAGTTGAATTATTCATGTTAGTTGCCTCTGGCGGAAAAATTGCGTTTTCCATTGTCCCAACAATATTATCTTTGATACCTGTTATGTTGTCTAAAAAAGCATTAATGTCATTTCTTATAGTTGGAATTATATCTAAATTTGAAAATGTGGTTTTTATCAAATTTATTTTAAACGCCAATGAAAAGATTTCTTGTGTCATGATTTCAATTTCACTTGCGGAGAGTTGTTTGCCATTATTTCCTACTGTATTCAGTATAACGGTTTTTTCTCTTAGTTTTTGATTTAAGGCATCTTTAAACGTTGCCAATGCTTCAGAAAATTTAGTATAAAAACCATTCAAATTTCCATTTATAATATTTAATCTCGGTATAAAACCATTATTCGTATCTTTAATTTCGTTATAAAAATTGATCATTGTATTTATTTTAGATTGCGACTGTTCTAATGGGTTTTCTATTTTATAAACCATCGCGGAATGATAACTATGACTTTTACCGCCTTCTTTATAATGATGTGTAAAAATAACATTTATACCTAATATTAAAGCAAATGCTAGTAATATTCTATCATGCGTAACCAAATAAACGTCTTGTGGTTCAAAATTTAATTCAGGTTCATTCTCTGAACCAGAGGCTATATCTTTTTTTTTAAAAATATTGCTTATACTAAAATTAGGCGAATTATATTCACAAAATTTTCGCAATTTTGACGCAATTAAACAACATAATAATGCCTGAAGCCAGTCTCCAGACCTTTTTTGTTGAATAGGACAATTAAAATCAAATTCATCCTCCTTGGTAGCTTTGTTACCATATTTGTTTATTTTAGCCAATACGTTTCTAATGACATTACTAACTTGAGTAATTTCATTCGCATATCCACTATTTAATATTGTTTTGGGCGGAGGGTTTACTCTAACAGTATCACTCATATCACTAATGGTTAGTTTTGTATGTAACGATGAAAATATATATTTATCCTCAAACTGTAATTCCGATAAATTAAATGTATAATTAGTAAAAAATTGATTATATGGTGTAGTTAAATTTCCTCTTGCATTACCTGGGTCGTATGAATAGGTGTAAGAGTCGCCTTTTTTTAAATTGTGCGGAACGGCAGCTCTATATCTCACACCTCTATTATTTGATGCATTATCTTGATAAGTTTGAAACGTTTTTGATTGTAAATTAGTTTTTCCTCCAGGGTCATTTTCAACTTCAGGGGCTTTCATTAAATATACCTTAAAATTTGGTGACAGGGGGGCGCCGTTGTTTAAAATATCTTCAATTTTGATACTGGTACAATCAACTACAAATGCGATATTTTTAGTATCAGCAGCTGGGTTATAACCCATATTGGTAAAAAAGGTTTGGGCATTTATCAGGTCTCCTTTTTTACCACCTACTTCAGGCTTTACATCAAAATATGTTACTGTATATGAATTGTCATTTATAGTTTTAATCTTGTGTTGTGTTCCATCATTCCATTTATTTGCTTTAATATGCTTAACCATGTTTAATGGAACGTAGTCACCATTTACAGGAGTTTCACTTGAATCTATTTTCCAAACATTTTCTTTAATTACCGAAGAAATAGCTTTTGCTTCAGACGGTATAAAATTATAATCAACCGGTATACCATTTTTATACATTTTTGATTCCATTGAAGTTGGTTTGTCTAGCGTATTTGTTATACCAGAAATACCTTTGTCTTTGTCATCTATATCGTGTGACGTATCTCCTACTGCTAAATTCGCAAGTGGTAGACTGATACTAGTATCTATTTCTTCACTATTTTCACTATTTTTAAATATATCGTATCTTCTTATAATATTTGCTTGTGACATATAATAATATGTCATATTATTTTTTTAGAAATTCGTAAACTAATTCTGATGGTATATTATTGAAATCTACTAATTTTTTATTTAATTCATATTGTGCATAATATGTTGGATTTTCAGCCATTTTCTTTTTAAAGAATTCTGGGTCTTGAATACATTTTTGTGCAGTTTTGGGTCCGCATTTTGGAAACACGGATGGAATATTATCACTACTATCGCCCATTATTATTTTTATTTCTAAATCATTTTTGGCGCTTCCAGTGGAGCTCTTACTTTCGGCAATATTTTTAAACGATAAATTATATAAATGGACATTATGAGCGTTTAATTGTAAGTAATCCATGTCACTGGTAATGATATATATAGTGCAATCGGGATATTTATTAGTTAAATGATTTACTGAAATGGCTATACAGTCATCGGCCTCTAGATGCGGGTGTTTTAATATTGCCTTTGCGCCACCTTTTATAAATAACTGTTCGTCATACGCCATTTTAAAGAATGGCCCTCCCATAAATCCGTCTGGCTGGACACGTGTTGCCTTATATTGTGGGAATAACTGGTTGCGCCAAATATTTTCTCTCTTACAGTCTTTTCCTACTACTAAAATGGGTGTAATTTCCTTGTTTATTTTTAATTTCTTAGGTATTTGTTCTAAATTGGATATAAAGGTTTTCTGGAATTTTTCTACAAATGTTTTGTTTTGATAAGGATCTTCCAATGGTTCTTCTGGTTTGGCATTTTTCCACCATTGTTGAAGGGCGTAATAGCGATAAAAGCAGTAATAACTGCCATCTACAAATATAAAGGTTGGTGGCATATTGTCTTCAGTGATTGTGTCAAATATATTGCTCATTTAATAATATATTTGAAAAGGTTTTTAATTTCATTCAATTTTATATAATATTTGGTAACTTTTCTTCAAAAATACTACATAATGAAGGGATGATCTGAAAAACACCCGAAAAACTAGTCCTACACATGTAGCAACGATTTTTGAAATTTTTCGGGAAAGTTTTTTTGAAAAATGAAAATTGGACATTTTTTTTGTCCAATTTCGAAAAGCCAAAATATTTTATAGCTAAAAATGTTTTTTTTGCTGCATAATTGAAAATTAGCATCTGGTTACCAAAAAAATCATTCAAAATTTGTGACGATAATTTTTAAAATATTTTCTGGAAAATGGTTTAGGAATATTTTCTCATGAAACAATATGAAACAATTTGAAACAAAAAAATCCCCAAAAAATCCCAAATATGTTTGTGAAATTTGTGAATACATAACCAATAACAAAAAAGATTATGATAAACATACATTAACATCTAAACATCAAAATGAAACACAAATGAAACAAATTTCTCCCAAAAATCCCCAAAAATCCCCAACATATGAATGTAATTGCGGAATGATATGTAATAGTAGAACATCATTATGGAGACATAAAAAAACATGTGATTCAAACAAACCAAATATGAACATAGAAGATATAAACCATGAATCAAATAAAGTAATGAACGATAAAGATTTGATAATGATGTTGATACACGATAATAAAGAATTACGTAATTTATTGTTAGAACAATGTAAGGAAAAGGATGAATTTAAAAATATGATGATGAAGGTATTGGAAAATGGCACACATAATACTACAAATAATACGAATCATACCAATTCACATAATAAAGCGTTCAATCTTCAATTTTTCTTGAATGAGACTTGTAAAGATGCCATGAATATTATGGATTTCGTAGAATCTATTCAATTACAGCTGAGTGACTTGGAAAATGTCGGAGAATTGGGCTACGTGGAGGGCATATCCAACATTATTGTAAAGAATTTGAAAGAATTAGACGTAACCCAAAGGCCTGTTCATTGCACTGATAAAAAGAGAGAAACAATTTACATTAAAGATGAAAATAAATGGGAAAAGGATGATGAAAAGAATAAAATCCGCAAAATGATAAAACGAGTTGCCTCCAAGAACCAACGCTTGCTGCTGAAATTCAAGGAGTTGCATCCCGATTGTATCAAATACCATTCCAAATATTCGGATCAATATAATAAATTAATTGTGGAATCCATGGGAGGTTCTGGTAATAATGACCTAGAAAAGGAAGATAAGATTATCCGAAACATTGTCAAGAATGTAGTAGTAGATAAAGGCAACTAGGTTCTTTAAGTAGTTCATGAATATATTATTTTTGAATACTTAAAGACGAAATACTACATAATGAAGGGATGATCTGAAAAACACGCGAAAAACAGGTCCTACACATGTAGCAACGATTTTTGATTATTTTTCGGGAAAGTTTTTT
>JACCDO010479285.1_pt1 | contig 18442 bp, 16 predicted proteins | sample 7446101 | NCBI WGS metagenome assembly JACCDO01 (sample SAMN15323440, study PRJNA562643) | freshwater metagenome | isolation source: river surface water | place: USA:Blue River Watershed | collected 2017-08-16 | reverse complement strand
CTGGCGTAAACTCCCTTCCTATGGGTCGATCGTATGGCGCCTCTACCTGGTCTATGTGGGGGCAGCCTGCCTCGCGGGATTCATGCACGGGGGCAACGTTGCAGCCTACGCTACGGGTGCTGCCTTGCTGGCCGGCCTGCTGACGGCTTTGTCGGGCGTCTCCTTGTTCTACTGGCGCAATGCCGGGACAAATCTCATCTACTACTTCTCCTTATTTGCATTTGTGGTAGGCATTGTCGTCTTGTTGCTGAGGTAAGCCGCATTTATCCCGATTTTAAGTCATGTACGAACTCAAGGAAGAGGAAGCTCATCCAAAGACACAGTGGAAGTGGCCGCATTTCCTGTCAGGTTTCGTTTTGCTGATTTGCGGTGTCCTGATCGGGCGCGCGCTATTTCCAATCGAAATAACCAAGACTCTCGTGATCGAAAAGGAGAAGCGCGTCGAAATCCCCGTCGATAGGGTCGTCGAAAAGCCGATGCCTTATGAAGTCGTCAAGTATGTGGATCGCGTCGTCGAGAAAAGGGTGGAGGTCCCCATCGAGAAAATCGTCGAGAAGCGGATCGAGGTGCCAGTGGTTCGTAGGGTTGAGGTCCCAGTGGAGAAGATTGTTTTCAAACAGGCCACTCCCCTCGTTGAATCGGAAGGGTTGGCCAATAGTTCGCCCGCGTGGAGGGAGCTTTCATTCGGCATGAGCCGGAACGCGGTCCGAAGAATCCTGGGTGAGCCTCGCCAGAGGGAGGGGGATGGTGATGTGGTCATTGAATCTTGGTACTATGGGAATGATTTCAAATATGGCGCACGGGCTTCGGTGCGTTTTGGCAGCTCCGGCCTGATCGGCTGGGACGCCCCTTGAGAGCCTAGTTTTGCGGTCTTGAAGGGCAGGCCGAACAGGATTTCATAGACGTATGCAGGAGCACCCCTCGGATTCTAGTCACGACCGCATGTCCCAGACGCAGTGGAGGGCTCCCCACTATGGCATGGGCGCTGGTCTTTTGGTCGTGGGTCTGATTGCAGGACGAGCCTTCTTTCCATTGGAGATCCCGAAAGCTTTCATCGTTGAAAAAGAGAAGCGTATCGAGGTTCCCGTCGATCGCATCGTGATCCAGAAAGAGCCCTTCGAGGTCATCAAGTACGTCGACCGTATCGTTGAGAAGCGCGTCGAAGTCCCTGTGGAGAAGCGGGTGGAAGTGCCGGTCGTGAAGATCGTGGAAAAGATGGTCGAAGTCCCCGTGGATCGCATCGTCTATCGCGATCGTGTCGTGGAGAAGCCAATTGCTGCGGTTCCGGCCGGGCTGAGTCAGTGGAGGCGGATTCGTCTTGGTCTCTCGCAGGATGAAGTAAGGGACATCTTGGGTGAACCTTTGAAGATTGATGCGCAAATTTATGAGCGATGGTACTACGGAAAATACGCCTATGGGGATCAGCCTGCCTCTGTGAAGTTTAGCAGGGGCGTCGTTTCCGGATGGGTTGAGCCATAGGCGTGGGCTTACGGTGCGAGATCTTTGCGCTCCTTACGTCGTGGGTGAACCGGTGTAGGATTGCCTGTTTTTACAAATGAAGATGGCCTGCTTGGTTCTCGGTTCTCTTGTTTTGCCTTTATGTCGGGCTGTGTTATCAGGTAATGAGACAACCCCGTTCCACCCATGCGTGAATTAGATCCGCAAGCCGCCGAGGCCCAGGTCAGTGACTGGCGCACGTTCTATGGATGCCTCCTTGCCGCGCTGGTTTTCGGATGCCTGCTCGGCATGCTGTTGCCTTCATTGAATATCAGCCCCTGGGCAGCCATCGCGCTGTGGGTATTCGCCGTCGGCCTGTCGGCGTTTTTCCTGCGGATGATCTTCCCTAAGGTCGTCCATGTCGATCGACCTATGAGGTTTGAGGTCATTGTTGACCGAATCGTCGAAAAGAGGGTCGAAGTGCCGGTGGAACGCGAAGTGGAGGTCAGGGTCGAGGTCGAGGTACCCGTGGTCAAATATGTCAGCAAGGATGTGCTGAACGATGATGGGCGTCCTTCTTACGTCCTGTCCGCCGATGCCGAAGCTATGTGGCGTCAAATCGAAATCGGCATGACTCGTCACGAAGTGATTGCGATCCTCGGCAAGCCTGACGGCCCTCCTCAGGAAGAAAGAAACTGCCTTGGTTACTATTGGGACATGGGATTCGTTCAGTTTCAGTTCCACGCCCACGATAAACAGTTCAAGGTCTGCTATGTATCGATGCCGAAGTACTGAGGCCATGGCCGACCCCATCCATGCCTAACGCTCCCCAGGCCGGCAGACTGAACCCTGACAAGGGAGCCCCCGGCTTTGTCGCTTCCTTGTGCATAGGCTTGGTGTGGCTGCTCATCGGCGTGTTGGCCGGCCGCTACCTGTTTCCTGAGACCATCGAGAAAGTAGAGACGCAGGTCGTGGAGAAAATCGTGACGCAGCGTATCGAAGTTCCGGTGGATAAGATCGTCTACAAAGAGGTGCTCAGGGAGGTGGGCAACGATCCGGGAGCATCACCCGAGAGGGTGGTGATCCGGGAGGTCCCTGTTCCCGTCCCGATGGCGTTTGAGGCTCAGAATGTCCCGTCGCGGTCGTACAACCCTGCTTGGAAGGAGATCAAGTCGGACATGACCTCCGATGAGGTCCGATCTTTGCTCGGACCGCCCGATAAAATCGTCGAAGACGATGAGACTTCTACCTGGTTCTACGAGGAGAAGGACCAAGGGGTTGTTTTCACCCGTTTCAAGAAAGGGGGTATCTTCAGCAAGGACAGGCTGGCCCTGTGGATGGCTCCAGACCCCAAGCTGAAGGCTGGAACTGGCGCAGGAGCCACTTTGCTTACCCGCGCGCGCAAGGCTCGCGAGACGGGTAACGCGGCTCTGGCCTTGGTCTACGCGCAATCCGCCTTGTCCGCGGAGCCCGGAGACCAAGAGGTGACCAAGCTCATCGAAGAGTTGATCGCGGAGATATCGGCCCGGCGTCGCTGAGGGACTGGCTGCTTAGTCCTCCTCTGGGGATGAGACGTAGTAGTAGATTCCAAGGAGGATGAGAGGCAGCAAATAGAGCAGGTATGGCAGTACGAAGGTCACCGAAGCTAGGCTGGCGTAGGCGTAATGAGCGATGAAGGCCGACACCATCCAGAGGAGAGAGGCGGCGCATAGCGGGATAGTCTCCCGTTCAGCGATACTGGAATTATCTTCTTCGAACCAGAGAAGAGCGATGCTGCTTAATGTCAGGAGCGCGAAACTTGCCTCTCCGATCTCTGCGCCGAGCTTCTGGTGCTGTCGCAGGAACAGAACCAGACAACCATAAAGTCCGACCATCGGGCTGCGTAAGAATCCTAAGGTAGGCGAGGTGCGTTCTGGTTCCAGCTTTGATGCAGAGTCGATGAACAGCGATATTGAGATTTGGGCGAGCAACAATACCAGGGAAAACGCCGAAGTGGCGAGAAGGAGCGAGTCGACGAAAGATTTAAAGTTGGGGCTCTTGAGGGCTGCTGTGAGCGTAAGGAAGGTGCCTGCCCCGACCACGATCGCGAAGGAAACTATGCCTCGAACCCATCGTTTGCTCGCATAAGCGACCGTTGGTCGGTCGTTTTCGGTTACGCAGACAATTCCGGCCGCTGGTAAGATCATGATGAAAATAAAACAGAACATGCCCCACAACCAACCTCGGACGGCCGGCCAGAATCCGCTCTCATTAGGTTCGTTATGGGCAAATAGCATGGCGACCAAAACTATATGCGCCATGCAAGCCGCAAACGCCGGCAGAAGAACCAGAGGATTCCAGCCTTTGTAATAAGAGATTTTTTCTTTCATATGAGTCGGTTGGCTTAGGGCTTAGATTGGTTCTTTGTTCCAAAAATTCAGTCAACGTATTGCCGTATCAATCCCGTTGTAATCAGGTCGGCGATGGCCTTCAATGTGAGGTCGTGAGGACTGCGGTCAGCGTTCATCGGCCAAAGGAGGTTGGCTCGGCGGATTTACTCTCGCCACTGCGGCGGCTGAGCTTCCCCCGTTTTCTGGCGGGAGGCTGAGCGTAAGTGAGGCACAGCCTTCGACGTCGCATTCAAATGTAGCCGTTATCGGCGTTCCTCGTGGCGTATTCTTGGGCAATGCCAAAGAACACTCGATAATTATGGAAGTGAAGTCCGGCTCGGACGTATCGTCTGCCGATTGAGTCATATCGCATCTAGCAGTCGATTGGCTTTCATTTGCGGTGAAATAGGTGCGTGTGATCCGGCAGGGCAATTTCTCGCCTTTGTTTATTACGATCAGGTTTCGGGCGCGGCCACTTTCCTGATCCATGATGGTTGTTCCGAAGTAATATGGAGCGACCGGTTCAGCCTTGATCTTTTCTAGCGTATTTATCTGCAAGCTTGTCATTGTCTCTGGCCGTGCCTTGAGGGCCGCAAAAATAGCTGCACCCATCGCAACGACCTGGGAGGGATTCCTTATGACCGGTTTCTTCCCGAAAATACGCGAAACCGATTCTTGGATTGCGGGCGTGCGGCAGGCGTCGCCGACCAGGAAAACCTGCTTAACATCTGATGCTTTGAAGGCCTTTCGACGGTCATCTCCACCCGGGCTAAGGGCGCTTAGGCATGCCATCTCCGCCTGCGCGATCAGATGACTGATGCTATCATTGAATTCCTCGCGGGTTACTTCGACTGAAATGCATCCAGATTTGCAGGAAACCAGGCGAATCAAGACGGATGGTCGTACGGATAGGGCGTGCTTGGCGCTTTGAACGTCGTACTCGGAGAAGCAACAGTCGAACCGGTCAAATTCGTGTCCTGTGGCGTTACGGAATTTTTCGCCGACAAGCTTCAGCAATGCCACGTCGAAATCTTTTCCGCCGAGCTGCTGGACGCCGGTTTGGTTGATAATGGTTATGTCGCTGCCTGTTGCCTTGATGAGTGTAGCGTCGAAAGTCCCGCCACCCAAGTCGTAGATAAGGTAATGTCCGTTGAGTCTTGTTTCTTGAGAGTAGTATAGCGCGGCGGCGATTGATTCCTCGACGAAGCATGCATCATGAAGTCCTGCGCGGCGGGCAGCCATCTTGGTCGCCTCTCTTTGCTCTTGCCTGAAATTACTTGGCCAGCTGATCGCAATCTTGTCCGGATGGCCGAATTGCCGGGAGTAATCTTCGACGACTTGCTTAAGAAGCATGGCCGAAAGCTCGGTCGGCGTCACGCTGCGACCACCGATTTTCCAGGATAAATCGGTTCCGATATGGCGCTTGAATTCGGAGAAGACGTTGTCGTGGCCCAGTCCGACAAATTTCTTGGCTTCCCTGCCGCAGGTAACAACACCGTCGGAACCTATGTGGACGACGGATGGGGTGAACTGTTCACCCTCGTTGTTGCAGGTGCATTCGACCGTACCCATTTCGTTGAATCTGGTGACTCGGGTAACGCTGGTTCCCAGATCTATGCCGACGAGATTCGACGACGCGACGTCATAGGGGCTCTTTTCTCTCATGGGGTCAGGCCCGCTCGGGTTGTGTTATGTAATAATATGCTCCGAGTATTCCGACCGGAGCGAGATAGACGAAGTACGGTATGGCGAAGGATATGGCGGAAAGTTCGGCGTGGTAGGACTTTACGGAATATGCAGCCGCCATCCAGGCCAGCGATGCCGTAGCCAATGGCGTTATCTCGTGATCGGCTATGCACGCTTGTCTGTGTTCCGTCCAGAGTATCGCGATACTGCTCACGCTGCTTAGGAGGAAGACTTGTCCGCCAATCGGGTATACACCTTTGGCATAAAACGCCAGGGACATGCACGCTATAAGCGCTCCAGCTGCGCTCAATGAAAGACTTATTCCGATGCCTGTTCTCTCCGGCTTGATTTTATTCGGGACGTCGATGGTCAGCGCGGCGATGATGTGTATCGATATCAGCATGCATCCGAAGGCTGATAGGACTAGGAGGGTCTTCGACAGGATTGAGAAGAAGTCGGGCTTTTCGATCTGCGCTAGCTGATAAGCCAAAAAGATGAGGGCCGCGATTACCGAGACTACAAGCCAAGCTCTGGCGGACTTAGTTTTAATATAAACGGTGTTCGGCTCAGTGTTCTTGTTGAACAAGAAATTAACGAAAAACTCGTAACAAGCAGGTCCTATGAACAGACCTGCGACCATCAAGAGGGAGAATAGGTTCAGGATCCTGGAGAAGAAGCCATCTAGATCCAACCAGCCCTTCGTTAATATTTGAACGGATGAACACGCGGCAACGACCAGGCTTAAGCCGCAAGGGATTGATACGAAGGGGTTTCCTTCTTTGCAGTATATTATGTCTTCCTTCATGCTGTCAGTCGGCCTGGAGGTTGAGCTGGGTCTTCTTGCCGGTGGTGATCTCGTGCAGGATGCATTCCATCATGCCGTTGGCATCGTAGGAGAAGGTCACCTCGATGGGGTCGCCTGCGTTGCCGTGCGGATTGATCGGCACGTACTTGTTGTGCAGGATCTTGACCTTGGAGATATCCCGCTCCGCCCGTTGGCTCTGGGTGATGATGAGCTGGATGCCGGTCTTGTTCTCACCCTGGCTGGTGCAGAATCGTTTGACGACCGAGTGCGGGACCGGCAGGCCTTTGTCGATCAGGATCTTGTTGAAGTGGTAAGAGGTGGAGTGCTGCTCGTGCATGCCGATGCCGAAGTAATGCGGAGTGATGTCGATGACCTTGACCGCGCCGATGGCGTTGCGTTGGAGCTGGGTCAGCTTCGCCGGATCGGTCTTGAGCGCCGCGTAGATCGCCGCGCCGCGGGCGACGGCATGGTCCGGCTCGCGGATCACCGGCTTGCGGCCGAAAAGCTTCTGCACGCTGTCCTGAAGGGCCGGGACGCGGGAGGTTCCGCCAACCATGAAGACTTCCCGGAGCGAGGCGGGATCGATGTTATTGGCCGCCAGCATGTCCAGGCAGGCTTTCTCCGCCTGTTGGACGAGCGGCCGGATCGCCTCCTCGAACTCATCGCGGGTGATGGTCATCTTGACCGGCCCGCGGGTCTGTGAAATCGGTCGGATTTCGGTGGAGGTACGCGTGCTGAGGGAGTGCTTCGGCGACTCGATGTCCAACTGGGACAGATTGCAGTCCACGCGGTCAAAGGCTTCTCCGGTCAGCTGCGTATATTTCCTGCCGATGAGTCCGAGCATCGCCGCGTCCATGTCGGCCCCGCCCAGGCGGGGCACCCCTTCGGAGAAGATGACGCGGATATCGAAGCCCTTCACCTCGACCACGGTGACGTCGAAGGTGCCTCCGCCCATGTCGTAGACGAGGAAGGTCCCGTTCAGCTTGAGCCCAAGCGTGTAGTACAGCGCCGCCGCCGTGGGTTCGTTGATGAAATGCTGAACGGTCAGTCCGGCGCGACGGGCGGCTTCCTGGGTGGCGACCTTCTGCCGGTCGGTGAAGTTGGCGGGCCAGCTGATGACGGTGGTATCCGGCTGGCCGAACTGCTGGACGTAGTCGTTCATCACCTGCTTGAGCAGGACGGCGCTCAGTTCCTCCGGAGTGATGGCGCGCCCGTTGACCTCCCAGGTCTGGCTGCTGCCCATCTCGCGCTTGAACTCGGCGAAGACGTTGTCGTGTCCCAGGCCTACGAGCTTCTTGGCCTCCTTGCCGCAGGTGATCACCCCGTCGGCCTCGATGTGCACGACCGAAGGCGTCAGCGGGTCGCCGTCGATGTTGCCTGTCGTCTCCGCGACTCCTTCGGTCTTGAAACGGGCCACGGCGGTGGTGCTCGTCCCGAGGTCGATGCCGACGATATTTGCCATAAGACCAAGTATGAAAGAGGGGCCTTCCGAACAAGTGAAAACAGGCCGAAGTCCCGCTCTAATGGCTTTAAAATAGGGAAATATCTTGAAGGCGGTTTTGGGGTGCCTAACTTGCGGTCATGACCCCCCAGTTCTACCTGCTCCTGGCCTTCTTCCTCGCCGTGGTCGGCGGCCTGGTCTTCGTCATCATCCGGATGACCAGACTCGCCGAGCAGGCCGACGCCATCGCCAAGCGGCAGGATGAGTCCGACGCCGCAACCCGCGAACAGATCAAGGTGGCGGCCGAGAAGCTCGATCAGCGACTGCAGCGTCAGATGGACGCCGACGCGAAGGCCCAGCAGTCGCTCGATGCTTTGATCCGAGCCCAGCACGCGGCGATCGAAGCGAACTCCCAGGCCACCCAGCAGCTCGCCGGTGCGGTGGCGGACCTGCGCGCGGCCGTGATCGAATCGACCAAGCTCTGAGCCGCCGGGAATGCGCGTCGGCGATTATCTGGCCTACCTGCGGGACATGTCCCGTAAGATCGCCTTCCGAGGCGGTTTCGAGGCCTGTCTGGCCAAGGCGGCCACGGGCGGTCTGCCGCAGTTACATGGTTCGTCCGCCGGAAGTTATGCCGGCCTTTCCCGTTCGACCTGGCTGGCCCAGGCCAGGCAACGTATCGACACGGAGGAGAGCCTCGGCGTCTACGTCGGATATGGTCTGGTGGCCGGACGCGTGAGCGTGGCAGGCAGGACCCGCGATGTGTCCGGTCCGCTGATCATCATGCCGGTCGACGTGGATCCGGAAGGGGAGAACTCCGTGGACATGGATTTCGAGCATGAGGACACGCTGATCAACTACGATCTGCTGGCCTTGCTGATCCCCGGCGCCGATGCCGTCCCTGACGGCGCCTCCCCGGCCGAGCATGGCATCATCTTCACCCAAGAACTCCTGCGCGCGCTGGCCGATGCGGAGGCCCATGTGGAGTCCGCCACGGCCAACGGGCTCCCGGCCGACCCCGTATCGTTGGTGCGTGCCGTCTATGGCATCCTTTCGGCCCAGATTCCGGCATTAGCCGGCATGGCGTTGAAAGAACGGGCCTGCCCCACGCCATCCCAGCTAAGGCAGATCGCGACGTCCCCCGGCGGAGAGACCATCAACTGCGATTATCTCTTCATCGCGCTGCGCCCTTCGGAGGTCACCACGTACCAAGCCCTGACCAAGCTCATCCGGCAGACCGAAGGCGAGCATGGCGGGGAAGGGGTGCAGAATCCCGTGCTTGCCCGGTTGCTCACCTCTTCGATCGAACAGACCTCGACGATACTCGGGCGGGACGACGCCACCCGGAAGTCCGTCCACGATGAGGTCGTGCCGCTGATTCCTCTGTCGCTTTCAGGTCCCCAGAAGAAGGCCATCGCCGACGCCTGGGCTTCTGAACTCAGTTACGTCCAAGGTCCCCCGGGCACGGGAAAGTCCCATACGATCACGGCGATGCTCCTTTCGGCCGTGCTCTTGGGCAAGAAGGTGCTGCTCGTCTCCAACAAGAAGGCCGCCTTGGACGTCGTGAAGGAAAAGGTCGAGAAGCTGCTCGGCCCCGGCTCGCTGAGCCTTGCTGTCGGTGACCCGGCTGGCCGCCGTTCCCAGAAGGCGCTGATCGAGGAGCTGATCGCCCGCGCGGAAGACGTTCTGGCCCCAGCCCACTTCAACGAACTCCGTAAGCAGGTCGACCTCCTGCGTCAGCAGATCCATCAGGGGTTGGGGGAGATCTACGCCCTCGAGGACTTCGTCGAAGTCTATCTCGGCGGCGCCCGGCAGGCGGAGGACGCCCTGAACGCCTTGACGCAGGCCCGCGACTATTACGCGTCGAAATACGCCGCCGAAGACCTGCATGCCGCAGGCCTGCACGGCGCGATTCCCGTGGATGACACCTTCGTCGAATCCGTCGAACGTATCATCCGGACCGTCGATGACGGCAGGGCCTCCGGTCAGGGGCTGGCTTATTCCCAGGCCCTCAGGGTGCGTGCCTTGCTCGGTTTCACGGCAAACGAACTCGGTGCCGGCTGGCTTCTTTCCGAGAAACGTCCGGTGGACGCCCTGCGGCGCGTCGACGCCTACATCAAGACGTTGCGAGCCGCCCATGATCTTGTCCGGCTGGACGCACGAGTGGACCGACGGATCGCCGAAGTCAGGGATCTCCTCGAGACGCGACGCGCCGAACATGCGCAGGCCTGCACGCGCATGACGAAGCTCCAGCTGGAGATGATCCGTCTTTCGAAGGCATCCGAGAACCTCGCCGAACTTCAACGTTTCAGGCAGGTGTTTTTCTTCCGAAAGCCCTCCCGTCTCAAGGCGATCTTCGCTTCCACCAAGGTCGCCGACGCCCTCAAGGCCATGCCGTTATGGGCGGCCGAGATCAAGGACCTCAGCGCGGTCTTTCCTTTCGAACTGGGGCTATTCGACATGGTGGTCGTCGACGAGGCCAGCCAGGTCAACATCGCGGAACTCATCCCTGCCTTCTATCGGGGCACCCGTTTCTGCGTGGTAGGTGATGACAAGCAGTTGGGCCTGGGCGCGGCTGGACTCTTTGCGCTGAACCGTAATTTCGAACGCTTGGTCTGGGAGCGTCATTGCGAGGGAGTTCCCTACGATGTCGCCAAGACGCGGAGCATCCTTGTCACTGAGCATTCGATCCTGGATCTCATCCTCCGTAGTCCCTATTCCTCGCAGCTGCCGCAGGTGATGTTGGATGAGCACTTCCGCTCACGACCGACGCTCGCGGCCTTCACCAGCGAGGAGTTCTACTCCGACCGTGGCGGGCTCAAGGTCATGACCGAGACGGCCCGCAACCTGGGACGCGGCGCGTTCCGTGTCTTGTACACGGGTGGATCGCGCCGACCGGGGGCCAACATCGTGGATGCGGAGGTCGCTAAGGTCGTCGAAGTCCTTGAAAGCATCGAATCAGGCGAAGCCTTCGAATCCGGAGGCTTGTTGGAAGGGCAGGCGATCGGACGCTCGCTTACCGTCGGAGTCGTCTGTTTCACGCGCGACCAGGTCTGCGAGGTCCGTGAGCAGACCTCGGGACGATTCAAGGGCCTGGAGCTCATCGTCGGCACCCCCGAGGAACTCCAAGGCAACGAAAGGGACGTGATCCTGCTCGCCTTCGGTCTCGGCAGCGGAACCCGCTACGCCAAGGCTCATTACGAGAACGCAAACCGCTTTAACGTCGCGACCAGCCGGGCCCGCCTGTTCACCGTGGCGATCCTCGGCGAGGAACCCCTCAATGCCGAGCGACTGAAGCGCTATCTCAACCTTGAGGACTCCACCCAAGGGGCTTTCTCTTTCCCGCCCTTGAAGCCGGAACTGGTCCGACACGAGGCAGGCCGTCTGCTCTCGCAGGAGCTGGCTCGTTATGCCCAAGAGCGTTCGGTGGCGGTCGGTCCGGGTGCTTTCAGCATGCACGCCGGCGTAAAGGCCTGCGGTCAGGATGAACTCGATTTCGTCGTCATCAACCACGCCGAAGGAAAGGGCGTCATCGTCGAGTTCGACGGTGCTCCGTCCTACCTCCAAGGACATCACTACCCCGTGATGCAGAAAGAGCGTCTGTCCGTGCTCGGACGCGCCGGTTACGGCGTCATCCATCTGCGACATGCCGATCTCTACGCCCAAGGCTGGCTGCTTGGCGGAGAAGCCCTGGAGTCCTGGCGTCGCAAGCTGTCCGCCGAACTGGACGGACACCTTCTCTGAGTTCAGAGCTGGGCCTGATAGACGTTGCGAAGCCGACGAATCGCCTGGAGCGCTGATTCGCATCTCTGCAAGGCCGCGGCAGGGAGCTGATTCGTCATCCGACCTTTCCAGCGGGCTTCCTCCGCATCGAGGAATGCCAGCCTTTGGCGCGGGGTCTGATTCAGGTTAACGCCTATGAGGATCTCGTCCTTGGAGCCTACGGGAGGGGGCAGGGCGTTCGCCTGAGGTCTCGGAGCGGGGCGGGCAGGCGTCTGGACGACCGGTGTCGGCTTAGGGGCAGGATTTCGGTTCGGCTTGCGCCCGGTCATGATCTCTTCGCGAAGGTCCGCGATGATCTCAAGCATCCGTCGGCATTGGGCTCGGGTCTTGTCGTCACGAGCCGTCTGCATGCGTGCGTTGTACTTAGCGAACTCCGAGGTGAGCTTCGACAGCTTGCGATCCTTCGGCCAACTCGGATCGATGCCCAGGAGGTTCTCCTGTTCGTTGGCGTTGGCGGCGCCTGAGGTGGCGGCGACGAGCTGGATGGGCTTCAGGTGCTTCTCTTCCAGGCTGCGGAAGGTCTCGGCCGGGACGTCGAGAAGCCGGGCTACCTTCTTCAGGCAGGCCATCTCGGATGGTTCGACCTTGCGGTCTGCGGCGACGATCTCGAAGGCAAGCCCCAGGGTCATGCAGCGTAGCTCGACCGGAAGAGCTTGCTGGCGCACGCATGCCGAATGGAGGCGATCTTCTGAGACGCCTTTGAGCGACAGCCGGATTTCGCTTTCCATGGCCCTTTCGATGTTGGCTGCGATTTCTTCGGGCACTTTCTTGACGAACTCGGCTTTCCAGCTGCGCAGGGTGGCCAGCTCCCGGTTGTCGAGGTTGCCGTCTCCCATGGCGCAGTAGATGCCCACGGTCATGCTGGAGGCGATCGCGTCTAACATTTCCTGAGCCTTGCTTCTTTGCGGATTATCCGAAGATCCGTCCGTAGCCTGAGGGGTTGAGCTGTTGGGGTTACCAGATCGGGACGACAGCTTGAATATGATCAGCAGTACGACGAAGCCGATGAGGTAACCCATCCGACAGTTCTCAGTTGCCTGGCTTGAGGTCGACCTTCTTCACCTTGCGGGTGCTGACGTCTTCAAAGGAGCATTCCATCGTTCCGTTGATGTCGTAAGCGTAGATGACCTTGATCGGCTGGCCGGCCGGACGGCCGGAGGGGAGCTCGAGGGAGCCCTCCCAGATCGTGGTCACGAAGTCACAGTCCTTCTCCTCGATGGCGGACTGGGTCACGTCGCAATCGACCTTGGTCTGGTTGTCGCGCATCGTGTAATAGGTGCGCTCCTCGCGGCAGGGCAGCTTCGTTCCTTTGGCGATGACCGTATCGTTGTAGAGGCCTTCCACGCCGTTCTTGTTTCCGTAGACGCTCGTTCCGAAGAAGTGCGGCGCGATGAGGGAGACGTCGATGTTGGCGACGGCCTGGCCCTGGAGGGCGTTCAGCGTGCCTCCCGTCGCCTTATGGGCGGCGTAGATGGCGGCGCCCATGGCGATGGCCTGGGCAGGATTCTTGACCTTGGGCTTCTTGCCGAACAGGCGCTCGACGGAGGCCTGCATGGCGGGGACGCGCGAAGTGCCGCCGGCCATGAAGATCTCCTTGATGTCGGACTTCTTGACGTGCTGGGAGGGTTCATCCTTGCCGCAACGGAGCACGTTCTCGCAGGCCATTTCGGCCTGGGAGACGAGATGGGAGATGCCGGCTTCGAACTCGTCACGGCTGAGGTCGATGACGATGGGGCCGTGCTTGGCGGAAACAAGTCGGATGGCCGTCTTGTCCTTGGTGGAGAGGGTGTGCTTGGCGCTTTCGACCGCCAGCTTGTCGAAGTTGCAGTCGACGGCGTCGAATTCGTCTCCGGTCTTCGCGCGGAACTTCTCGCCGATGATCTTGAGGAGGGCCAGGTCCAGGTCCTTGCCGCCGAGCTGCTGGACGCCGTCCTGGTAGAGGACGGTGATGTTGTTGCCGTGGGCTTCGATGAGGGTGACGTCGAAGGTGCCTCCGCCGAAGTCGTAGACAAGGTACTTGCCGTCGAGCGCGGTGTCGGTGGCGTAGTAAAGGGCGGCTGCGGTGGGCTCTTCGATGTAGTACTCGACATTCAGGCCTGCGCGGGCGGCGGCCTCCTTGGTGGCCTCGCGCTGTTCGTTGCGATAGTTCGCGGGCCAGGTGATGACGACGCTCTGGGGCTGGCCGAACTGCTCGGCGTAGTCGGCGACGACCTTCTTGAGGAGCAGGGCGCTGAGTTCGACAGGGGTGACCGTCTTGCCTCCGACCGGCCAGGACTTGTCGGTTCCCATCTCGCGCTTGAACTCGGCGAACACGTTGGCGGCTCCGGTGCCGAGGAACTTCTTGGCCTCGGTGCCGACGATGACGTTGCCCGAGTCGTCGATCTGGATCACCGAAGGCGTGATGTCGGCGCCTTCGGAATTGTTGGTCATCTCCGGCTTCCCGGCTTCGTTGAAGCGGGCGACGAGGGTGGTGGTGGTACCGAGGTCGATACCGATGATGTTGGCGGCTTTGTCGGACATGGTGTCAGGCGTTGGGGGTTTGGGGGGCGGTATCGAGGGGTTTCGAAGGTGGGGTCAACCGATACAGGACGACCACGGCCTTAGCAATGATGATTCTTTTAGAATCTCTTTCCAAATAGTAGCAGGGGCGGACCAACCTGGCCACCCGGTTATGCTTGTCGGGGTCGTCCGTGGCCTCATGCCGCGCGGAGTTTTCGACCTGGTCGCCTGGGATCTTTTCCAACGGAGTTCCCACCGGATACTCTATGGCGAGGACATCGAGCTTTTCCAGCTGGCCATCAATGGCGCCGGTCACGAAGGCGATGAGGTCGTCGTGGGCGAGAGGTTTCTGCGTGCCGATCATGTCGGTGCACAGTTTCTTGATTTCAACCAATGCACGAAGGCTCGGATAGGTGGACTTGAGGTCGAGGGTCCCTTCGAGTTTGGCGATCTGCTCGTCCTTGACCAGGAGCTGGCTTTTGAGTTCTCCGACGGCCTTGTTGAGCTCGATCGTGGCATCCGTCTTTGCCTTCTCGGAGAGTTTCAGCTGACGAGTCAGTTCGATCGTCTGCGCGAGAAGGGTGTCCATCCGCTGTCCTGCGTGGGCCAGGGATTTCTCGAAGTCGCCTGGTCCGACGGAAGTCGGGGCGGTGGGGTTGGAGTCAGGCATGGTAGGGCTGGGGGAGGGGGAGGAGTGCGTCGGCGCGGTGGCAGCCGAAGCGGTGGGTGAAGGCGTTGCGGTTGAATGCTTGGCGAACGGTACGTTCACCGAATCCAGGTGAAGGTTGCCGGACTTCTGCTTCGTCTGCTGCGTTTGTTCGGTCGAACCGGCCTTGGGTGCCTGATTATGGACAGGATATTTTTCGACATCTAGGCCGTCGCCGTACTCTTCATCATTCTTCTTGAGGAGCGTGAATATCCATCTGAGCAAAAGCCACGCGAGATAGGCCAGTGCGATATATGCAAATGTCTTAAGCAGGAAAAGGAGGATGGAACAAATGACGTCGATGACTTCCTGCCACCAAGGAATATCTTCCTGCTTCGTTGAGGCTTCCGCGAGTATTGCTAGGAGGATCATATTCATTGGTTCTGGAAGAATTTGCTGATGACGACGAATTGCGGCTGTTCCGAGAGATGGTTAAACAGCTGTCGGGTGAGCACGGGGGAGCGGCTGTTGGCGGTCGAAATCGAGCTGCTTAGCCGCTTTTGGGCATGCTCGATCAGTTGGCTGTCTTTGAAGCCGGACAGTGAAGCCCATGCTTTCTGGAGACGCTCTTGTTCCACTGCTGGTCCGACCTGGTTGAGGATGTGAATCTCGATCTCCGTTCCGTGGCTTCGGCAGAGGCAGTAGACCCATGCTTTGGCCATGAGCACCGGCTCGGCGATCTCCGCGATGATGTGCCGGTCGATATGTTCGTTGAGCAGGCGGGACACGGATTGGTTGATCTGCTCGACCGGAACCCCTCCCGAACGACCCCATGCCCGTTGGCAGGCGTCCGAGTTTGCGAACTCGACGATGGCCCTCAGCCTCAGCTGCTCAGGAGGATGGGTGTCGTCCTCCTCCCGACGGAATGATCCGTCAAAAGCCATCCGTGCTTCGTTGAGGAACGCGGAGACGTCCGGCCGGAGGTGCGGTTCCTTGAGTCCGCTCATCAGTTTCATCGATGCCTTGCACGCCGCGCTCAGGTCTCCGCAGGCGATGAGGCCTATGCGGTCCATCGTGATTTCCGCCGCACGGCAATGGATGCGACCTTCAGGTGTCTTCTGATCGTAAAAGAAGTATGATTCAGGGAGCAGGAAGTGTCCGATCTCATGCCCGGCGATGCAGGCCAGCTCGGCTTCGTCCATGAGTTCGACGAGCGCGGAACCGAAGATGATCATAGGCTCGTCCGCGCTCAGCTTGCAAAGCGCGTTCCGCCCTAGCTCCGGGCTTACGAACGCATGGACCTTTTCCCTGGGTACTTTCAGGTTCCTGCAAGCTTTCTCGACGGCGCGCTCGACGCCCGGCAGCGTCTGCGGGGTAACGCGCAGTTTGATGCGCGACTGTCGCCGGGCTTCCTCATTGGCGTCCCGTGTGCGCAGGGACGCGTCTCGTGGCAGTTTGGTGCCCGGAGGGAGGTAGAGCGACGGGAGGAGGACGTCGCGTGCTTCGGAGAAGCTGGCAAGGTACTTGGACATTTCGTCAGTTGTTCATTTCCCGGTAGATTTCCCGTAGCTTTGAAATCAGGGCCATTTTGCGTCTGAATTTTTCGAGCTTAGCGGGCGGCTGATCCCGGAGATTCGTGTAAGCGTTGTACTTGGACCATTCCTTGGAGAGGATCGCATCACGTTCGGCGGGTTTGGTCAGATCCGTGATATTAGCCTCTCTGAGGATCGCGGCGAATTCGTCGTCCTTGGCGAGGAGTTCTCCGGCGACATCCTCCGCTTTGACTTTTTTCACGCCCAACCCCCTTAGGGCCGTCGACAGGATGGCGTATTCGCCTGGCTCGAGCCGGTCATCCTGAATGATGATTTCCCGGCAGAGTTCCGCCGCCGATTGGATCAGTTTCTTTTCTCCGGTACCCCGGATGGAGTTGGCGAGGGCCTCCACCGCATCCAGCTTCTGTTTTCCACGGTTCTTGCAGAGCGTGGCGGTATCGAAGAGGGCTTGATGGAAGGTTGAGGCATCTTTGTCGGCTGAGTTTTCTATCACGCACCATGCCCATCCTTGAAGATGTTGGTCTTCATCGGTGCTGACCGGCCCGTCACAGGATGCGCAAGCGTAGCCAAGTGCGAGGATGTCGCAGCATAGCTTGAGCTGGGTCATGTCGATCTTTGCCGGAATGTCGGCCGAGTCTTCGTTGAAGCGCGAGAATTTCGCCGGTCGCTTAGGGCGGCCTTGTTCGATGTCTTTTGGCGCAGGCGCCGGTACGGCTGTCGCGGTTGGCGCCGGCCCAGGGGGCGTCGGCGCGGGGGGCAAGAGGTCGTCGAGGTTGAAGGTGACCCGCTTTGGTTTCGCCGTATTCGGACGAGGCGGGTTTTCTGGCATCCTGGGCGCCGGCTTACCGTTCTGAGGAGCGGTCAGATCGGGAACAGGAGGCAGGACCGCTTGCCGACGAGGCAGGACGAGAGGGGGTGGCAGGGGGTTGCTTGCCCGAAAAGGCGGACGAGCCGGCTTCAAGGGTTGATGTTGGTATGCCGGCCTCGGTCTGGGCGGGGTGGGGGATTTCGGAGGGAGAACTTCCGGAGACCGATTCCTCGGCAGCGGAATGGGGTCGGCATCTCGATCCTCGACTGGCCTGCTGAAAGACCAGATCAGCCACGTGATGAAGGCACCCTCCAGGAGCAGTAGGCCGAGGAGGATATTTCGGTCCTGACGCGACTCTGCGGAGTTGAAAAGATAAACCGTCAGCGCCAAGCCGAGAAACGTGAGCAAGCCCACTGGAATGCTTGCGGCCCGCGGCATCTTATCAGGCCCGATAGAGAATCACCTTGGCCGGGGCGATGAAGCGAGGCTTCTTGCCTTCCTCAGGGATGAAGTAACTGCGTGAGCGAGCTTCCTTGACCGTGCCGCGCAGCGACTCTTCAGGTGCGTCTACCACCGAAATAGCGGCGAAAGAGCCAGCAGGGAGGTCTGCGACTTTGGTGCCCACCGCGATTTCCATGGATTCAACGCCTTGATCGGCGAGCGCCGAGTCCATGTCATCCACGACGAATTCGAAAGACTCCTTGGCATCTGAGGTGCCAGCGACCACGCGGGCCTTGAGCGAGCGGGCCACTTCTAGGCTTTGCGTCAGGCGCACCAGATTGCGCTGAATGTTCGCCCGATTCACGTTCTTAGCGAGGACATCAATCTGGCTGTCCCGGTTGGAAATCTGTTTCATCGCTTCCGAAAGGGCGCCGCTGAGTTCGCCGAGTTTTTCCGGCGCTTCGTTGGTCACGTTTTCGCGGGCGGCAGAGCCGGACACGCTCTTGACTGTTTTAAGGTCCTCTCGGATTGCGGCGAGTTCGGCTTGGATCTTCTTCTGGGCTTCGTTCTGCGCAGCCAGTACCGAATAAAGAGACTCTCCTTCATCCTCGTCTTCCTGGCTCGTCGTTGCTTCGATCTCTTCAGGCCTGTCGGATTCGGCCAACGCCAACGTAAGCACTGAAAGTAGGAGGACCAAGCCCCCGAAAGCTTGGCTGAACTTCGCGGATGCGCCGATCAGAGGGAGGCCAAACCAGAAGATGGCGGAAAAGGCCACAGCGATCCAAAGGTCTCTACGGGTAAGCAGTTTGAACATGAAAGACTGATGGGGTGATAAGCCTAATCCTGCAATAGTTTCTTGTATTACTAACTCTTGCCAGTGTGAGCTTGAATTGAGCAAATGAAGCCAGAAATGACAGGTGAATGCGCTGGCGGGGGGCTGGGGAGCGGGCAAAGTGGGGCGGTCGTATGTTCAT
>JACCDO012217212.1_pt1 | contig 18445 bp, 46 predicted proteins | sample 7446101 | NCBI WGS metagenome assembly JACCDO01 (sample SAMN15323440, study PRJNA562643) | freshwater metagenome | isolation source: river surface water | place: USA:Blue River Watershed | collected 2017-08-16 | reverse complement strand
GGCAAGCATTAGGCAAACGTGATGGAAATTATAGGAAAATAAAAGAATAGGTCGTTGTAATATACGTAAATCCTATCACTTATCTAGGCTACCCATCTAGACGATGAAACCGCGAAAGCGATAGTAAACGATAAATCTTATAGCCTCTTAGATGATAATATCGGAATGAAGCTGTAGAGACTATAATCACCTACCTAAAAATTAGAAGATATTGGCGCGAAGTAAATATCGGATTAACTCGCCTAGAAATAGGAGCATAAGGAGGCGTAAAGGTAGCCCGGCTACTTACCCTTAACACTAGCCCGTCTGAAATAATGACGTAATGTGTCTTGTTGGTGGGGAACCAACACCGACGCTAATATTTTCTAATTAACGGTAAAGGCATAGTCCAGACCACAAATAAATAAACAAACGGTAAGTAGTAAAACGAAAAATCCGTTGATATTTAGTAGTGAAAACTATAGTGGTAAGCATAATCCTTTGGTTGTGGGTTCGAATCCCTCACCGCCCACCAATTTCTTTCCAAGTAAAATAAGGCATAGTCACCCTGCCCAAAAGCTAATGGGGGCTACTTGGAAAATAATTTGATTGGACTAATTACCCAGTCATAAGTTTGATCGTTATGTCGCTCTGGAAAGCCGGTTTGTTTGACACAGAAATCGGTTGTGGGGTCGAAGCCCACCGGTCAGACTTTAATTTTTATGGTTACTAAAGACACTCCCAATGGTAGAATTCTTTCTTATTGCCCCGTCACTCCCGAAATGGAGGTTGCGGCAGATGAATGCTTCGCCGCCTACAAGCGGTTAAACGAATTAGTAGAAAAGTTTTGCAAAACAATTCCCGAAGGTTATTCCATTAAAAACTTTTATGGCCGTCATGGAGAGTGTGTTGTAATCCAAGAAACAAAAGAAATTGAGGCCGAAGCGAAGTATTGGGAAGAAAACTCTTGACTTTTCTGCGAAAATCGCCGATTATCAAAACATGAAGACCTGTAAAACCGAAGCGCAGCAGGTGTTAGGCCGGGGTGCCCGCGTCCGCACGCACCTTGGCGATACCGGCACAATCCTCGGCAAGCTCTGGACTGGTCAATACGAGGTCGAGATAGACAACTCCGAGGACAAGCAACTCGTCAAGCGGTGGCTCGGCAACATGCGCGAAACATACTCTCCGCACGAGCTGACGTCTCTTTGCCCTAGCGTCAAGGATGAGCCACGCGCGTAAGCGCGTTGGCTCAGGCGCGGTGTTAGCACTTTTTATCATGAAACTACACGTAATCTTCGGTCAACGGAAATGTCGCTACGAAGGCGAATACGCCCCAGAAGCGTTGGACATCGCAGATGAATTTACGATGGAAGAAAACCCCGCATGGTTGGAAGAACGGCTGTTGGAGCACCGTAAGAACGATTCTTTCCAGTCGGTTGAAGTCCTGATCGTCCGCGTGCCGGACAAAGCAATTGAAGACCTGCTTACGCCAAAATCGCCCGAGGTGGACGGCTCGGTGTGCTAACACGCCCGCTATGAGCCACGCCGCCCATGAAACAACAACCGAGATGTGCCGACGAGCGGCACGAACGGAGAATCCTTAACACAAAAATAGCATGACCGGATTTGAAGCAGAGGACGTGGCCGAAATATACAGAGAGCGCGACCGCCGTGAAGCCGCGAGCGCAGGTGCAGCGTTCAATCAAGGTGTAGCGCCGATCGTTGGCACTGGGGAGATGGTTGGGCCACTAGCGGTCCGCCATTGGAAAGCGCCCTTCCGATACGATGCAGAAGGTCAAATGATCTGGGACGCCAACAACGCGCGGGCGCTGGATGTCCGGGGATGGGGCCGCCTCACCGGCCAAGGCATGCTCGGGCTCAGTGACTCCGAGGCAGAAAAAATCATCGACGACTTCGGCCAAAGCGTAGTGCGCATCCTAAACGCGCAGTGGCCCAACAATATAGAATCCAATTCTCATGAGAATCTTCATCACAAAAACTCTTGACTCTTTATAAAAAGTCGTCAAGTTCATCACCATGAAACCTGCTTCTTTTTTTGATCTTCCCGCAAAGTTGCAAGAGTCTTTTTTGTGGGATATGGACCTTGATTATAATTCTTATGAATCAAGCAAGGTGGAGTGCATTCACGGAATTATGTGTGGAAACGTTTGGAGTCGAAACCCGGAGATCATAAATGATTATTATGAACGGTTGAGCGAAAAGGAAATCCATGAACGCGCCAAGTCTGTTCGAGAAAATCTGTTGGGCAATTTGATTTCTTTGGAAAATTTCATTGATAATCCTTGACTTTTCTTTAATTTAATCCACTGTTGAAATCATGAAATTGCTTCAAGCCAATGTGAGTGCGGCACATGATTTCTTTGTTCGCCATATGCACGCGCCGCTTCAAGCCAAGCGTAGCATCTATGAATCGCGTGGAGTTCGCCTTGGGTGTGTGATTCCTCCTTCTGACTGGGAGGTGTTTGCTTCAATTTTGCTGGATAAGGCGGGTAACGGAACCAACTCTGGCGTGGACTTGGTGGATTGTGAAGTGAAGTCTGCGTCAAATCGTGCTGGATATGAATACCAGTATCACAAAGAAACTGGTCTGGAAAAGCTGACCAACGATTCCAAGTGCAATCATCTGTTCATTGACCATTCGGATTTTCTAAACAAAGTTACTGTGCGCATGGTGCATGGAAACGCGGCCAAGACCAAGTTCTTTGATGTTTGGCGCAAAAATTATCCGAATCCGTATCCTCAGAGGTATCGCAAGCAAATCCCCTTTAAGTGGGTAGAAAGCAATGCGAATGTTCTTCTTGTGATCGAAAACGGAAAGCTTGTCTTGAAGACTTGACATTTTCTTTTTTTAGTAGATACTTATTCTTGTTCTTTAATAACGCCGCAATAGCTTTAATGGTAGAGCGTCCGCCTTGTAAGCGGAGGGTTTCCAGTTCGAGTCTGGATTGTGGCTCCATTTTTTGGCCCGTTAGTATAATAGCTAGTACACCCGCCTTTCACGCGGGAGACAGGGGGGCAGTACCCCTACGGGCTACAAAAAATAAAATCACGCTGTTTATGCCAGTTCGATTATACTTATGGGTATATGCCAAACATTGGCGGACTAACATTCAAGAACATAAAACTGCGTGAAGAGTATGAGCACAACAAGAAAAAATGTGCGTGTTGCGGCAATGATATTCCATACGAGCAAAGAAGAAACAAGTTTTGTTCACATTCTTGTTCCGCAGCAATAACTAATCTGGGAAGGAAGGTTAATGAAGAGCATAAAGATAAAGTTCGACAAAGTGTGTTAGAATGGCAACGAAAAAACCCAGATAAAGTTGAAAAATCACAACACATTGATTTAACTTGTCAGCAATGTAGCGAAAAGTTTTTTGTCCCACCATCTGGTAAAAATAGAAAGTTTTGTTCCAGAAAATGTGCCGATGTTGGGCACGACAAGTTGTCATCGGGTGGATACAGAGAAGGCAGTGGGCGAGGCAAGAAAGGATGGTATAAAGGATATTGGTGTGATAGTTCGTGGGAACTTGCGTGGGTTATTTATTCACTTGAACGCGACTTAAAGTTCAAACGAAATACGACAGGCTTTGATTATGTGTTTGAAGGAAAACAACGAAAGTATTATCCAGATTATTTGACAGATAATTCGGTTTATGTTGAAATCAAAGGATACGACCAAGCGCAATGGCAAGCCAAACTCAAGGCATTTCCACATAAGATTGAAGTATTAGGGAAGCGAGAAATTGCACCGATCCTGACATATGTGATTGAGAAGTACGGAAAAGATTTTGTGCGAATGTACGAAAAAAAGCCTGAAAGTCCTTGACTTTTTATAAAAAAAGGTCATTCTACTTTTCATCAAAGTTAGTGCGGAACTCGTGACAATGGTTCTGATCAAACCAAAGTTAGCGTGATTAGGGGTCGGCTCCCTCGCTTTGATGAACCTTTTTTGTTCTTTTCATTTTCGCAGTGAAGCAAAGTATGGAGCAACCCTTCCCAGTGCTGGGTATTAGCGGGTGAAAACTCCCGCCACTGCAATTAATTTTGGGTGTCAATGCGAAAGCACACACCTGCGGCGATAAACCATGTAATCGAGATAGTGACTCGGTTAATCAATGATAAGAGTCCAACAAGAGTAACCTCTTACCGGATCGGCGTGCGTCCCTTTCGCTGCGAAATCTGTCGGGGCTGGGCGCATCCGACACTAAAGTTAGAACACGTCCACCAATTTAATAAGTCAAGAAGACTAAGTAAACACCAGATAGCCCTTGGAGTATTGCAATGAAACAAGGGAGTCTGGACGGTTGATGAACTGGGAAAAGCGATTGCACGGTTAAACCCAATAGACCTAGAGCGATAGATTCTTCTTGATTTGTTTAGTTTGCATTATATACCAAATTGCTTTAATGCAAACACATTTTTGTGATGCGGAAAAACGGGCGCGATGAAAAGTCAAGCGACGCCAATTCACAAACCCCAGAGGGTCGCGCATTCTGAAATCACGCGAGCGGAGACTTGACATTTATTAAAACGACGATAACGTAAATTTATGAAAATAGGATTCGACGTTTCGAGGATGAAAATTCCATTTGAGGTCGCGAAAAGTTCATATAATGACGCAAAACAGAACTCGACCGACCTCGTCGCATTTCTATTGACATCACCTTTTCTGTTGGTTTTATTCGTGTTGATGATCGTTGATTCTTTCTTGCATTCATTCTACATTAAGAAATAATTTATGCGTATTCCTCTCCAAGAAGCACTCGACCTAATTGAATCCGCCGATGTTGTGAAACTCGTGGATGGCGATGATTACATCACCCCCGACGTTTATACCGATGGAGTCACTGGAATGAACGTTGAAGTGCTATCTGTTGTCTGGGAAACTGACGATGGACAATTTTCTATTGAAGCTTTCGAGGACGATAATCGTGAAGTTGAGCGCAATGGTCATAAGCTGATCTTTATTAGCGATGATGGTAGTCCTTTTGAATTGCATCTTTTTCGCACAGTTCCCATTCTTGCATAATCCGTATTTCTGATGTGCTTGGGGAAAATCATCCCATTCTTGGTATTCAATTCTAAATCTTATGGCAAACTATTACGAAAAGGCTCGCACGAATTATTTCAAGGTCAAAGACATTGCCGCGTTCAATGATTGGGTAAACAAGTTCACTGGACTGGATGTAGTTGTTCAGAAACAAGAAGGCACTGTTTCTATTCTTTTTGATGAAGAGTCTGGCGTTCCGTCATTTTATTACGATGAGAACGACCAAGAAATCGAGGTTGACTTCATGGAAGAACTCGCCAAACATTTGGCCGATGACAGTGTTGCTGTGCTTGAAGCCGTGGGCAGTGAAAAGTGTCGCTACTTGAACGGCTACGCTGTTGCTGTCAACAACAAGGGCGAAAGCGTTTCGATCAACCTTGACATGATTTATGAACTTGCCAAGCAAAAGTTTGGTGCGAAAGAAATCAGCAAGGCAATGTATTAAGTCTTGACTTTTTATAAAAATAGTTCAATCTTTTTACCATTATGGGATACACTCATTACATCGAAAACAAGCGCGCTTTCACTGATTCCGAATGGAAAGCACTTACTGCGGAAGTCAAGGAACTACTCGCCAATTCTGATGTGCCGATTGGTGGACCAGATGGCAAAATCGGAACAAAGCCTAAGTTCTGTAAAGATTATATTGGGTTCAATGGAATTGGTGATGATTCCCACGAAACTGCTTCTGTGATCAAAGATGCTCGTAATTTTGAGTTTTGCAAGACTGCTCGCAAGCCGTATGACAAGGTTGTGGTTGAGTTTTACAAACTCATTCGGAAGTATGACCCGAATGTTAAACTTTCGTCCGATGGTGGCGACGAAGTGTTTTCAGAGATTAAGATAAAGATCAATAATAAATGGACATATTTTGCTGGCAACCATGATGTAAAAGTGGGCGACAGGGTTATTTTGCCTCCTACACCCTATTTTGATGGAAATTGGGAGGGTGTTGTTACTGCTATTGGCAGTAGCTACAATGGACCTTGCAAGACCATTGTTGGAATCATCAATGCCGATGATGATAATGAGGCCAACGAGCAACTCTCTTTGGAGCAAAAAATTGCAGACTATCTCTTTGAGAATGTTTCACTGAATGAGAAGTTTTGTGCTGAGATTTCCAGCGACATTGTCAAGATTGTGTGTGAGCACCTGACAAAAAAGTAATTGTTGACTTTTGATAAAAATCATTCAATCTATCAGAACTATGGACAAGCTGACATTCGGTGCGATTAACACCGCGATCATATCGGGCGAGTTTGACAGTGAACTCGACCTTATTACACGCAGCATCAAGACGCGCAAGGAAATGCTGGATGCTATGCTCAAGAACAGTCTCAAGGTGGGTGACAAGGTGAAGTTTAATGACAACACCAAGCCCACTTATATGCGTGGTATGGTTGCTACTGTCACGCAAATTCGCCGGGAGAGAGTTAGCGTCAAGCTGGAAAAGCCCACTGGTCGATTCCAGAGTGAGATTGTCACCCCAGTCAGTCTGTTGGTGAAACTGTAATTATTGAGGCGCAATTTTGACAGTCCTCATGCTCACGCCAACTAAGCACAACGTGAGCACGCTAATTTTATATTCCTTAGTAAGTGTCATGCTACTGAAAAGGAACGAACTAGAATAAAAGCAAGTTCCGTGCGAATCGGAACAATTTGGTCCTTTAGCTCAATGGTAGAGCAGCGTCCTTTTAAGTCGTTGGTTGCGGGTTCGAGTCCCGCAGGGACCACCAATTTTCAAAAAAAGTTATTGCCTTTCATAAAAACCTCATTACAGTAATACCATAATGAAACTTGCAATTCTCACATTTCTAATTGGGTGGAACATTCCGCCTCTTTTTCGTGGCCATTACAGCGCCGTTGACCTTGGTGGTACGGTTGCGCTGCTTATGGTTTTGGTAGTAAGTTTCGTTTTTGAAAAAATTAAGTAATAAATTTTGGAGACAAAGCACACAAGCCCTGAAGCCGATGGTCTGGAAATCGCTGTTCCAGAAGCGCCGAATATGAGCGTTTTAGTGTAAAAACAAACAAATCTCCAATTTGCCTTGATGGGCAGAAAACTCTCCTCCACGGCCTATTATTGGACCGAGAGAGCATCAGAGAGGGGTAAAAGTCCCAAATTTCTATTTCGTGGGCATATGGCGTAATGGTAGCCGCAAGGGTCTTAAAAACCCTTGGACGTAATGTCCGTGTCGGTTCGAGTCCGACTATGCCTACCAATCAACAATTAAACATTATGACACAAAATCATCGACTTCGACTTTACGAAATTGCAGATGAGTTAGACTCACATGAAATTGACAATGGACCAAATGGTTCATATTCACCGTTTCGTGGTATTGCAAAAGAACTTCGTAAAATCGCAGGCCAAAAACCAGATTCAAGTTATTCTCCGCATTCTGGTGATTTTAGAGATGCTCCGTGGGAACCTCGATGAGTCTTGACTTTAATAAAAAAAGTCTCCAGTATTGTCAGCATGAAAACGATCCGCTCTACGGTAGGCAAGAATCTGAATCTCAGCACCCGCGTTGAAAAGCAGCGCAAGGGTAAGGGTGCTTATGTTCGCAAGAACAAGTATGGCAAGTGGGAGGAATAAAAATGAATTCCGTAAAAACACCTGTCCGAATTCTTGATAAGCGAAAGAAATGTGGGTTTTTTGGTCCAAGTTATTATGTTACGGTTAAATTCTTGGAACCGAGTATCAAAAGCAACCGCGTTCAAGAACAGGAAGTTCCCGCCGAACAATTTTACGACTTGGAGATTGGCATCATATACAACATCACCATGCACAAACATTCTGATGGATTTTGGCGTTCGCGACCCGAATAATCTTAAAATTTTATGAAGAACAAGCCTCTTATGTTTTCTGTCGTCGCAGTCATTGCCAGTTTTTTTGCGGGCCTTGGTGTGGACTTGGGTATATTTGCGATGATTATGCCGGGGGTAGCCGGTGCTATTCTCGGTGCGCTGGGATTTATTATTTCTTCAATGGATGACAATCCTGAAGATAACAATTATTGATTTATGAAGAAAATCACACTAATGTTGTTTGTTGGTATTGCATTGTTTGCAACTGGTTGTACGCAGAATGAGCGCGCAAAAACGTGGGGAGGCACTATGACCATTCATGCGCCAGAAGGCCAGACGGTTCAAAACATGACGTGGAAGGAAAGTCAACTGTGGGTTCAGTATCGCCCCCGCAAAGCAGACGAAACGCCTCTCACCATTACGTTTAAGGAGTATTCTAGATTTGGTCTCGTTGAAGGCACTGTTATTGTTATTGAGAAGTAATTCTTGACTTTTTATAAAAAATAGTCCTGAATAACTGCCATGAATCGCAAATCCATCATCACCCGCAGACTCGCCGTGGAAGGGTGTCATTGGTTGGATGTGCCCATTGAAATTGGAACGGTGATGTATATTTTCGGTGGGTGCACGTATGGTTGTATTTCCCCCAACGGAACCGCTATGACACTTGACCCCAACGGAACCGCGCCCTTTGTGGAAATTCCCAACAACGCTTTTGCCCTTATCAAATGAAATCTCACAGAGAATGGGCGGTTCATACCCATATTGGAGTTTTTTGGGACGGCGGTGTTAGGCTTCTTGCAGTGTATCGCTGGTGGATTCTTGCAATAATCCATTGCTGGTGGCATGTTCGTTTTCAAGAGCCTATGAGAGTTGCAAGCGTGCATCCAGTTTCTCAAAATTTTCCTCTTACTGGTTATCACGAATCGTTTGAATCTTGGGAAAAAGAAATGGAACTGGCAAACGCTTCTTGACTTCCTATAAAAATAAGTCCTGAATAACGCCCGTGAAGCTCACCACTGGAAATCCGGTGGCGGGTTTTTTCTTGACGGCGTCAATGAAATAATCATAATTTCCAGTATGCCTCGTAAAGCACAGCCTCGAATTGTTCGTCCGTCTGGCATTGAACAAAGTGCCAACGGCAAGTATTTTTACTGGAAATGTAACATTTCTGGTCTGCAAACTTTTGCTGACGAAGCCCGGTTCAAGGACGTTGTTGAAAAGTATGGGTGTGAGGAAAAGCTCTTCAAGACCTATGTTCTTCGTCCGGCCAAGAAGTATGCTGATGCTGGGTTCGACGCGCAAACCATCAAAGAGATCGCTAAAAAGCACGGCGGCAAACTTCCTAGTCTGGACAAGGCTCAAGCCGACAAAACGCCTGTAAAGTCAAAGAAAGGCCCAAAGAAGGGCATTTCTGAGGCAGACGAAGTAAAAATCAGCGTGGTTGAGGTTGAGCCGGTTAAAGTCTATGTTTGGTCTGGCAATCCAGACTATTTCAAGAGTCCGGCAGTTTCGCTGCCTGTTGGTGAAGTCACAAAGACTGCGTGCCTGTATCCAAATCGCCAGCTAGACAATGATTGTCGTGGTTGCAGCATTTACGCAGAATGTGCCTGCCCTGCCAAGTTTAGTGAAGAAGATTGGAAAAAGCCATCCAAGCGAGGCCAAGTAAAAATTACTCCTATTGCCGCGTTTGACGTTTGACAACTTAAAAAAAGTCGTCACACTCGTCTTCAATGAACCAACAAGTAGAGTCTAGCAAGCTACTCAAGATTCTTCGTAAGCGCAAACTGCCCGAGTTTCAGAACCTTCCAGAAGTGTGTCGCTTTGTCACCAAATTTGTGATGAAGCAATACAACCTGCCATATGCCAGTCACATAAATCGCGGGTATTGCTTTATTTGGGCATATCTGGTATGGGCACTTAACAAAGAAGAAGTTCAGTTTGCTACCACTGATGGGCATGTTCTTGTGCATCATGCCAATCTGTATTTTGATTCTAGCAACCCAGATGGTTATGAGTGTCTGGAAGATGCTGAACTTGATCCTGATGAAGCTGCCATTGTTGATGTAAAGGGTATGGCGTGGTATTGGTCGCGTTGCGGAATTGCTAAAAAGCAGTTTCGCAGAATTTTGCGTCTCACTTGCAACAAGATTTACAATAAAATTCGGGTTGGTGGATTCAAGGACAATGACCCTTATTATGCCAATATCTTGTGCGTAGAAGATATTCCTTGACTTTTATAAAAAATAGAACAGTATTTTCGCCATGATTCCTCAATCACGCAAATGGAAGGTCACGTTCTTCATGGGCGATGGTAGCAAGAAGTCCATTGAAGTTATTTGTGTCAAGCGTTTCGCCAAGAGCATCGCCAATCAGTGCCTCGGCTATCCCTTGTGGGACTCCACCAAGGTCACGGTCGGTCTGATTAAATAACACCATGAAAAAGTTTTTCACTTTCACCGCCCATGTCATCGTCACCGCCGTCGCAATCGGCGTCGCCGCTGGTCTTCATCGCTCTCCTGACACCAACATCGTGATTACTTATGGATTCACTGGTCTAGCGGTCGGGTTGGGTGTCACCGCCTTTTTCCGTTTCCTCGGCGGCGATTTCTCTTGATTTTTTATAAATTTAATTCAAGCTGTGACCATCATGTCTATCGAATCCATAAGCACCACCTTTAATTTTTTCACGGGTATTCCGACCGAAGATGGTTACTACCTCGTTCAGTTGGAGCCGGGCCTCACGAAGCCCTATGATGTTGACTATTGCCGCGCGAAAAGTCAAAGCGACGGTGGCGGGCGCGACTGGGTCAATTGGTATCCACATAATGTGGTTCGGTGGGCGGCTTTGCCGTCCGCCCAACATCAAAATAAATCTTGACTTTTTTTAATTTCTTTTCAAGATACTGTAAACATGAACAAGAACGAACAAATCGCACATGCTATCGACATCAAGGCTCGTATCGAGGACGTGATTGAAGAGATGAATAATTGGCCGAAAGATATGGTTGATCCGGTCTATGTTGCAACTCGCCTTGGAATGATCCTGTCTCGGCACGCCGATGCCGAATTTGAAGTGAAGTGCATCAAATCGGACAATTGACCGATTTAAACGGAATAATTCTTGACTTTTCATTAAAAAAAGAAACAATAGCACACGTAAAACAAATGAATCCTAACAACAACGTTATCTATCAGTTCGTTCACAATCGGCGTCGGCAGAAGGTCGGCGTGGTTCTGGCCAAGAAGACCAGCAATGGTTCTGTTGGCATTGGTTGGTCGCTGTGCAATCCGCGCGACGAGTTCAATAAGCAGTATGCCGTTGATATTGCTCTTGGCCGCGCCGAAAACTTCGGCGGCGTTGACGCTGTGCCGTTTAGTCTGGCCGACGACTATAACGCCATTTATGATCGGGCCAAGCGTTATTTCAAGGACTCGCATATTATTGCTTGACTTTAATTAAACAATAAAACAACATCATTCTGTAACGATAAAACATCAACACTAACGAAAACACAATATGAACAAGACCAACGCTACTGCCAAGACCAACAAGCGGATTAAGTATGGCTTCAAGATGGAGTTTCCCGCGAAGCCTTTTACCATCAAGCAGCTCACCTCTGTTGGTGCGCATCCGAAGTATATCACCGCTTATATGCGGGTGAAGAAGGCTCTCGCCAACGGTGAGATCGAGGTGGTTGGTGAGGTTACGCCCAAGACGGCGACGCGGGGCGCTCGGAAGCTGCTTTATCAGCGGACCAATGCCAAGACCACGGTAGTTTCTACCACCCCCGGTCTGCCTGCCGGCGTTTAATGGTTCAACAAAGCCCACCCATTTCAGCGGTGGGCTTCTTTTTTCTGGACTTTGTTTGGAACATCAACATCATAAAAACATGACGATCAAATACGCTCTTCAAGAAGGCTTTATTAACCTCATTCGTCTGGACGACGGTGGGGTAGGTTATGGTGTCAGCTCTTTCATCGAAAAGCGAATCAAGTTGGAGCCACACTCATCCACGATTGAACTTGATGGCAAAGAAGCCATGATTATCACACATGAAACTGTGCAAGATTATGGCATTGATCATAGCATTGTGAAAGAACTGTATGAGCTGGTGTCGAAGGGTGAATTCATCGTGCATCATCCCAGCGAATTTATCGAATGAAGATTTGTGAATTAAACCGAGTCATTGATGACCTGCTGGTTGGAAAGCAAGTGAAAGGCTGGAAAAAATACGCCAGCAGATATCGCAATCTTGATGCTTTTTACAATAAGAAAGTCGGTTTGGTGGTGAAGCTCCCGGCGTGCATCATAGAACATAGAACGCCCGAAGAATTGCGCATTCCCACAACCAACCTTGGTGATGGGTGGGTTTCTCAACCAATTGCTCTTAAAACCAATTTAAGGGCCGCTTGCGAGGCTATCAGAAAAAAACTGAAGAATCATCCCGGCATCTTTCCAGACGTTCACACAGGAAATGTGGGTTGGTATAATGGCAAGCCGGTTCTTTTTGATTGGTGATTGACTTTTTATTAAAACCACATCTTAATATCTTTGTTATGAACCTTATCTCCTCTATCTTCATTCTCGTTGCTACCATTTTCATTCTTTCCGTGCTGTTTGCACTGCCGGTGATGTGGCTTTGGAACGGAACCATGCCAGAGCTTTTTGGACTACCGGAAATCGGCCTGTGGATGGCATGGAAACTCAGCGTTCTTTGTGCGTTCCTGTTCAAGAGTTCGAATTTTTCAACCTCCAAGGATAGTTGACATCTTCCGTTCATGAACAAGAACTGGGAAATTAGAATTGACCGAGAATATCAACACGCCATTCTGCGTCTTGGTGCAACTATTGGGCAAGTCCAAGAACACCATGTCAGCTATGGCGGGAACTTGTGTCGCTATGTCAACAAAGCCAGCGGCACTGGTTCAACGGGGTTTTCTGCCCAAATAAACGGGGTTTCTGTTTTGCCCAAGAACCCATCATACACCGGCGAAGGCACGACCTTCCCCACAATGGAAGAAGCGCAGACTGCGGTAGAAAACGAACTCAAGACCATTGCGAAAAACATTTTGCAAGCATTGTCTTGACGTTTATAAAATAAGTGTCACCATAGTCACATGATCATCGATCCCACCAAGATCACGAACCATAACCGCTCGACCTTGGAACTTCAATGGTTTTGGCTTTTTAGTTTGTTTGTTGCTGGTAAAAACAGCGATTTTGCAGCCGGTAAGATTGAAACCTTGCACGGTCTCATGCCGAATGGAGCATACCCTATCAATTGGCTAGTCGCCAATGGGGTTGAAAATTATCTGCGCAAAGCAAAGGTTGGTCAATACACTCGGTTAACAAAAGCAATCACCGAAAGCCTGAACCTTGATTTGAATAATGTCACCGTCCATCAACTGATGAACGTGCATGGGGTTGGTCCAAAAACATCTAGGTTCTTTCTGCTTCATAGTCGCAAAGACTGCAAGCGTGCTGTGTTGGACGTTCATGTGTTGAGATTTCTGCGTGACAACGGTTATCCGCTTGCTCCCAAACAATCGCCGAATCGCAATGATTATGGTGCATGGGAGGATACTTTCTTGAACATTTGCCAGCGGAAATATCCTCAAATGTCCGTGGCCGAGGTAGATTTGAAAATCTGGACGGAATATTCGGGGCGGGCTTGACTTTTATAAAAAATCTGTCATTGTCTTAACCATGAACACCGCCACCATTTCCAAGAACGAAATTCCCGTCGTTTACAGCCACCGAATCGAGGTTAATCGCGAGTATCTTACCATCGACGTTCCGAACGGTTGGGGTGATGTTAAGAAACTGACCAAAAAGGTATTGACCTACAAGGGTATGAAGTTCGTGTTCACTGGTTGGAACAGTGACACTCTCAAGTGCTATTTCGTCCGCAGCGATGAAATCGCCACTGTTGGCACGAAGTAAATCTATGAACAAGCAACAACGCAACATCACTATCAACATTGGCCCGCAAGACGAAATGTCTTGGTTCTTTCTTTCCTTCGCCATTGCTGCCGCTGCATTCTTCATTTTTGCTGTGCCTCACATAAAAGGCGGCAACAGTGTTGAGCTTGAGAAGGTAAAAGCCGAGGCCGAAATTCAAAAGGCCAAAATTCTTGCTGGCAAAAAATAAGTCTCGACTTTTATAAAAAAGCTGTCACTGTTTTGAACATGAACTCCATCATCTTCTCAAATAACAGTCTGTTCAATTCCGCTGTTACTGCGCTGGAACTTGATGCCACGCCGGTTTACAGCATTGATCGTGACACTATGACGATCAACACGGATGATGTTGTTGGTATCGTTGACGTTTTGCACTCTTTTGGCATCACCGATTTTACTTGGGACCATGATGAGAATCATGATGACCGTGAGGGTGATAATTTTCGCAGCGACGGTGAGGCCGACGCTGACGCTCTTGCATCGGCTGGAATGGGGACCGATGAAGATTATGAACACAATTCGTTCGATGAAGGAGATTTTTGATGCTCGCTTGTTCTGCGTGTGAATTAGGGGCTGTGGCCCCGTCGATGATCGCTCCCATCATTTTGCTGATGGTGGGAGTTATAGGCTTCATCAAGCGCAAAATGAGAAAATCTAATGGCTGCGATTGTTGCGCAAAAGATTCTTGTCAAACCAACAAAAAGTAATCACTCTAGCGTCATGTTTCTCGTGGGCGATAAAGTAAATTTTCCGTCACCTCACGGCGACGTTATCACCGGTAAAATTGATCTTGTAGAAGAACAACTTGATGGCAGCGTCACGTATGTTATCAATTCCGATGAAGGTATTGCACTTCGTAATTCAAACAGCGACGAAGATATGACCTTCATAGACGACATCACCACGGAATTTTAATCATGAAATCTTTGCCCGTTTCTCACAAGCCCGTTTGCGCCAAATCGGTCAAGGTGAAGATTGACAAATTTGCCAACGACTTCAAAAAGGAATTGAAACGACTGGAGAAAGAACGGTCGCAAAAAGGCGGATTCATATTTTCGGACGATTGGCGTGAAGTTTCGCGGCGGCTGGCAAAGAAATGGAGTTTGAAGCGCCGGACTCACGATGGAGTGAGTGGAATTATTTATATCAGTCGGAAAAAGGGGTTTGTTGTAAAGCGGCCATATTTTCCGCGCGGCGAGAAAATACCAAAACACGCCATTTACACAAAAAAGATTTCATATAATCCATACGATGCGGAATACTATTTTGGGTCTGTGTGCGTTCAACCAATCGCAAAAGTAGATCAGTTTTCGCGCGATCTGGCATATGACGCCATAGACCGTTCTTGCTACCCTGTTACTGATCTTCATGAGGGAAATGTTGGTATTTACAATGGCAAAGCAGTTGCCATTGATTGGTGAAAACATCATTGACTTTAATTAAAAAAAAACTATCAATCTAATCTCCTATGCCTAACTGGTGTTTCAATAGACTCCGCGTTGATGGTGATAACAAGGCCAGCCTGACTGCCTTTCGCGATTGGCTTGGTGCCGATGGCTTCAACTTGAACAAGATTGCTCCGCTCCCCGCTGAACTGGAAAATACCACTTCTCCGGTTCCAAAAGATCAAAAGGAATCTGCCAAGCTGCTCACCGAAAAGTATGGTGCTAGCAACTGGTATGACTGGCAAGTTACAAACTGGGGGACCAAGTGGGATGTGGAAGCCACGGTCGATGACAACGATTCTGCCTTCTTCATCACTTTTGACAGTGCGTGGGCTCCTCCTTGTCAAGCTATTGCGTCACTTGCCAAGATGTTTCCCGACCTTAATTTCGCCTTGACTTACCATGAACCCGGCATGGGCTTTGCTGGAACTTTCTCGGTTGTTGGCTCCGTCATTGATGACGATTGCGTTGACCTTGGAAAGAACAAAGAGGCTTATCGTCAATTCTGCTTGAACGAGTTTGACGAAGACCCGTTCGAGTTCGATGAACAAGAATAATTCTTGACTTTTCTTTAATTTAGTTCACTCTATCAAACATGAATCCTGCATTTGTTGCTGAACTGAACGGTGTGGAACTCAAGACGAGTGAAATCAATCTGCTCACCAAGCTCGAAGAGAAATATGGTGCCGGACTGGATTGCTTCGCTCAAGGTCCGGTAACGCTGGCGAATCGCTTCACTGGCGCTACTGTTAAAACGACTCGCCTCGTGGCAATGCTCTACAAGTTTACCATCGAAAGCATCACCAGCTACGAACTTCGTGGTGACGGTAAGATGTTTTTTCGGGGGAAGCCTGTTGCAATCGACACGTATGACCGAGTTCGGTATCTTATTCTCAAGCTGGACAAGAACGCTTATTACGAATTGGTGGATTGATTGAGGTTCATGGGTGCCGGGGGAGCGTGGTGGCTCCCCCGGCTTTTTTATTGACATTTGATAAAAAGTGTTTCTTAATAGCTCCACCATGAAACCTACCCGCGTCACTTTCAAAGTTGATAGCATCGAAAATCTTCTCACTGAAATCAATGGAGGACTGAGTCGTCAGGAAGCTAGTCGCAAGGGTATTTGTACTAGCTGCCGTGGCTATGTGACTGGATTCAAGGACCGGATTTCTGAAGTGGAATATTCCATCAGTGGACTTTGTCAAAAATGTCAAGATCGCGTCTTCGGTTCTTGACTTTTATAAAAATTCTGCCAGAGTATATCTAAGATGAATCCGAACTACAAGTTCAATCCGAACCAGTTGGCCAAGGAAACGTCCGACGCATATTCTGCCGCCAGTTACACGTCATGGAACAGCGTATGTCTTCTTTTGGCGCAGCGTGGTTTTAATCGTTGGGAGGCAGAAGCCATCCTGCGCAGCAAGTGGACTCGTTGGGCACGTGATATGTGGGACAAGCCTTCCAAGCCGACCAGTTCTGCGCTTGCCGCATATCTTGATATGTATGGTCTGGTTCCCGGCCATCCCAAGGTCAATGAGCTTGTGATGGACACATTTGGTGTCGAGCTTAATTTGGAACTGAACGAGCATGGTCGGCCATGCCGGCGCGGTTCAATGCCCGGAAATCCAGCGGGAGTCACCGTTCTGGTGCCTTTGGGCACGCCGCCGATCTGCGATCCAACTTCAGAAACTTATTGGAGCGCTTGACAAATTAAAAAACTAAATCAAGATACCATCATGAAAATCTTCGCCACCAAAGAGGTATTCGCTGTTTGGACCAACACCGACCTTACCGAAGGGCGAGGGCGCGAATACATTCTTCATGTCTGCGCGCTGGAGGTTACCGCCAACCGCCTCGCCAAAGGCAAGTATGTTATGGGGACGGATTGTAGAATCACCAAAGTCGAGATGATTTTAATGGGTGATAAACTAACCACCGCCATGTGGTATGTTAGTAATGCCAGCGATTTGCTTGTCGCTGCCACCGACGAAGATATTAAAGTTGAAAATAAATTAAAAGAGGAACGGGCGGCGAAGATTCGTCGCGAGAAGGTTTTGGAAAAAGCAAAGACGTTGGGACTCACAGACGAAGACATTGCCACGCTTCGCTCTTGACTTTTTATAAAAAACATACACTCTACAACCATGAACTCTTGGAAGACTGAAGTCTGCGTCGTAGATCAGGGCAAAGAAACTTGGGCAACGAACGGTCTGCGGTTTGCCACAAAAGCCGAGGCTGAGAAAGCCGGCGATGAACTTCTTTCTCGGTGGTGGGTGCCTATTGCACACCGGGCAGCCATGAGTGACGACCCGGTTAATTATGTGTTTGATGACAAGCTCGGTCGACCTGTTCCAATTTCTTGATCTGTTGACAAAACACAGCCATGAACAAAGTCGTTGTTTATACTCCCGCAGAAGATTTCTTTTACAACACTGAAATTGGCAGCACATTCATGCTGCTCTTTTTTATGGTGTTGCTTTCAATCGCCATTGGTGCAGTAATGACGACGGTGCCAAAGAAAGCGAGTGAAACAACCAGAGTTGTAATTGGTGTGATTAGTGGGCTGATTGTTTTAGCGACCATCGCTACTTTTGCGTTTTTTTGATTGATTTGTTTAGCATAGTAAAATAAATCAATCACACTGTTACCATGTTCAACGCCCCATTTCATCCCGAAGACGCTGAAGATTTTCATGGCAACATCCATGAAGAAGCCCACAAAGAAATGGTGCAAATCTTTGGCCAAGAAAAGCCAGACCGTCAATGGATTCTCACAGACTATGATGTGTGGGAAAAGAACCCATATTATGTTGGTCCCGATCAACCGCATCCAGAAGATTACCGTGAATGAAAACAAAATACACCAATGAAAAAGCTTCTCAAAATTTGGTGGCACGAATTCTGGTATAAATGTTACCATCTGCCTCGTTCTGTTCGTGGAGTCAAAATAGTTGATGGTGAGGTGGTTCGGACAAAAGAGAGTGAACATCACTTCGACCGTGCTTGGCATCATGGTCAAGAATATCAAAAACTTGATCCAAAAGGCATGAAAAAGTTCGCCATTAAGTGCATTATGGTTGGTTTTAAAATCTCAGAAGAAGAGGCGAAAAAGATGGTTGGTGATTGACATTTATAAAAATTTCGCCACGCTTATTAGCCATGACCCATC
>JACCDO012000574.1_pt1 | contig 18445 bp, 15 predicted proteins | sample 7446101 | NCBI WGS metagenome assembly JACCDO01 (sample SAMN15323440, study PRJNA562643) | freshwater metagenome | isolation source: river surface water | place: USA:Blue River Watershed | collected 2017-08-16 | reverse complement strand
GCTAGCCAGAACTCAGCGTTTACCTCTGATGGCATCTGGTCTGATGCGTCGAAGCCGAACAATGGAGCGGCAGCCATAGCTTCACCGATCTTCTTGTTTAGCTCGTTAGGGTAAAGCGATACGTCGAAGGTCTTGTGCGGAGAGATAACTCCGTTAGAAACCATCTTTTCTGCAGCCGCAGCTGAGAAGATGAATTCTGCAACCTTCTTGACGTCTGAGTCAACGTGACCAGCGAATACTGCTGCTAGGTCTCCACCACCGAGTACACCGGCGGTTCCACCTTCAGGAGCTGGTAGTGGGAATGCTGCTACGTGTGCGTAGTTGCCAGCCTTCATCTCAGCCTGGATTGCCTCTGGGAAGAATCCGGTGATGAATGAACCCTGACGAAGCATGAAGCACTGACCCTTAGCCTGGCCACCGGTCTCGAATAGTGGTGCGGTGTTGCCGAAGCCATCGGTAGCCATTGACTTTCCGCCACCGTTAACCTGGCCGTCAGCTAGCAAGCGCTTCTGCACTAGCTCTGCTGCAGCAGTGATTTCTGGTGAAGCGAAGTCAAGCTCGCCTGATACCCACTGTGCGTACTTGTCTGAACCGTATAGGTCAAGAACGTACTGCTCTAGCCAGTCGGTGAATGCCCAACCGGTTGCTCCGCCAGACTCGATACCAGCACACCATGGGTAGCCAGCCTTGTCAGCGATGATCTTTGCTTCTAGAGCCTGTAGCTCTGCTTCGCTGGTAGGAGCTGCGTAGCCCTTAGCTGCGAATGCCTCTGGGTTGTAGAACACCATTGACTTTACGTTTGCTGATACAGGAAGACCGTAGATCTCACCGTCAACCTTTGCAAGTGAGTCCCAACCTGGAACTAGTGACTCCTGGATAGGAGCTAGGTCAACTACGTCCTTTAGAGGTACGAGGCTGTCAGCTAGGTCCTTAAGTCCACCTGGCTGTGGCCATAGAGCGATGTCTGGCTCCTGGCCAGCTTCGATCTTGACCTTGATGTCCTTGTCGAATGCTGCAAGTGAGGTGAATGTGATCTCGATGCCGTTAGCAGCACCAAACTCGTCTAGTGCAGCCTGGAACGCCTTAGCGTCAGCTTCACCGTATCCACCGAAAATTGTTACTTTGCCATCACCCTCTGGAGCACCTGCGGCACATCCAGTCAGTGATGCAACTGCTAGGCCAGAAATAGCCGCAGCAGCTAGGAAACGCTTCCCTAGTTTCATACTGATTTGTCCTTTCGAAATGACGCCACAGGCAGAAGCTTGCAACGTATGAAAAGACTTTATTCGGCGTAAAAAGTTGTGAACGCTCACATATTCACATTCAATGTAACGATTGGGACACGCGAAAGTGAAGTTTTGGTCACGGAATTAGCGCGCGATTAGACCTATCACTGCGTCTGCTGTCACAGGAATAGGATCGCATAACTCGCCTACGAACTCACCGTCGACTTCATTGACGAACGCAATCAGATTCCAAACACCATTTTGATCTTGCACCAAGCGTGAAGCGTACAAAGAGGTATCAGGAAATAGCACAGCACGATTGAAATCGACATCGCTCAAATCTGCAGAAACGGCAAAGCTGTAAACGCCACCATTTTCTCCAGCAGCCTTTCGTTCTTCGGAAATCCAAAGCGGACCACAGCAGAACAAAATAATCGGAACACCGTCGACCACTTCGAATTGAAAAACTTCCGTTTCACCAAAACCCTGCCCTGGTTTTCCAAGCGGTGGTTGAACTTCCCAATTGATTAAGTCTTTCGACTTAGCGACACCCATTACGCCTTCATCGAAACGCGATTTCGATTCAATAGAACCAGCGGTGGTCAGCATGGTCCATTCGCTTTGACCCGGAAGTTTGAAGACCCATGGATCTCGGAACGGTTCGTAGTCGTAGCCGGCTTCAAGAGTTTTGTACCAACGTTTGTCTGCTGCGACCACAGGAAGATTGTCAACCTTGGTCCAAGTCATCAAGTCGTATGATGTTGCCGCACAAACGGTTTGCCGCTGACCGTCATCCTCGCGACTGGTGCCGGTGTAAAACATTCGCCAGTTGCCGTCGTCTTCACGAACCACAGATCCGGTCCAGGTGGTCCAACTATCTGGTGCGGGAGATTCAGAAACTGCGAGCGCATCGGCAACCACGGTCCAGTTCTTTAGATCCTTCGAAATTGCGTGACCAACACTCACGTTTCGGTGACGTCGATTTGGATCGCCAAGTGCCCTGCTCGCCTGCAGATAAAACGCGTGATGATTTTCACCATCGAATGCGAACCATGAATCCCAAACCCACTGACCGGGCAAACGTAATGACAAAACAAATCCTTGCTACTGAACTGGCTGACTCTGAATTGTATTCGACCCTCGCGGATAGACTTGGGACTACCTAAGCCCCCATAGCTCAGGGGATAGAGCACCGCCCTCCGGAGGCGGGAGCGCAGGTTCGAATCCTGCTGGGGGCGCGTGAATACAGCACTGGAAATCATCGACCCGTTTGCGCTAGCTAATCAATTCGGCACCCTCGCAGTGGTGATTGTGGCCTGCATTATTTTCGCCGAAACCGGCCTTTTAGCCGGTTTCTTTTTACCTGGTGATTCGATTCTGTTTCCGATGGGATTGCTGATTGCAACCGGAGTAATTGACTTTCCGTTGTGGCTGGCTTGTTTGATTTTTTCGTCAGCTGCATGGCTCGGTGATCAGACCGGTTATTGGGTTGGTCGCAAACTCGGACCGGCGGTGTTCAATAAACCTGAGTCCAAATTTTTCAGCCAGAAAAATGTTTCTCGCACCAATTCATTTTTTGAAAGATACGGGGCCAAGGCCGTAATTTTTGCGCACTTTGTTCCTATCCTTCGAACTTTCGTTCCGGTGGCTGCAGGCGTAGGCGAAATGAAATATCGAAGTTTCCTGAAATACAACCTGTTCGGCGTTTTGGTATGGGCATCTGGCGTACCCATGATTGGTGCCGCCCTTGGTCAGGTTCCACTATTCCGCGAACACGTAGAAATCGTGACTGCCGTGTTCTTTGTGATCTCTTGGATTCCGATTGTTACTGAGGTGCTAAAGGCTCGACGCGAGCGCAGAAATTAACTGCTGAAGTGCCATGGCTCGATGACTCATCGAGTTCTTGACTTCCGGCGGCAGTTCGGCTGCGGTAATTTCAAAACCTTCCGGAATAAAAACTGGATCGTAACCGTGACCATATTCACCCCGTTCTTCGCGGGCAATACTTCCCGGCCAAACTCCGGTAAAGCTCTGCTCCCCATCAGCGCTGACCATTGCGATGGTGCATACAAAAGAGGCTGCGCGACGTTCATCGTCGATGTCCTGCAACTGGGCCAGCAGCAAGCGACGATTGGCTACGTTGTCCCGACCACCAGCCCAGATTGCGGTGAAGATTCCAGGTGAACCGCCAAGTATTTCAACGGCGAGACCGCTGTCGTCCGCGATTGCCGGAAGCCCGGTGTGCTTGTGTGCGGCACGCGCTTTGATGAGCGCGTTTTCCAGGTAACTAACCCCATCCTCAACCGGCTCTGGGCCGTCATAACTAACTAGTTCGAGTCCTGGAATCGCTGGCTCCAAAATCGCGGCTAGCTCTTGAAGCTTGCCTTGGTTGTGCGAGGCCAGTACCAACTTCATTAGTTGAGTGCGGCTTTCTGAATCTGGGTTAGTTCTGCAGTGCCCTTTAGTGCGAGGCCCAGAAGCGAGTTGAGTTCATCGCGGTCGAACGGTGCGCCCTCGGCGGTGCCCTGCACCTCGACAAACTTTCCGCTACCGGTTACCACAACGTTCATGTCGGTCTCCGCGCGAACGTCTTCGGTGTAAGCCAAATCCAAGAAAGGGACGCCATCGATGATGCCAACCGAAATGGCCGCGATGCTGTCGCTCAAAGGCTGCGACTTTGCCGGGATCAACTTCTGACGTCGCGCCCACTCGATTGCGTCGTGCAGTGCAACGTAAGCGCCAGTGATCGCAGCCGTGCGAGTGCCGCCATCAGCTTGCAAAACATCACAGTCAATGACGATGGTGTTTTCGCCGAGTTCCCTGACGTCTATAATTGCTCGAAGCGAGCGACCAATGAGTCGTGAAATCTCGTGGGTGCGTCCGCCGACTTTACCTTTTACGGCTTCACGATCGCTTCGGTCGTGAGTTGCACGGGGAAGCATGGCGTACTCTGCAGTAACCCAACCTTCGCCCTTGCCAACTTTCCAGCGTGGAACTCCGGCCGTGAATGAAGCTGTGCAAAGCACTCGCGTGCTGCCGAAAGAAATCAGTGCTGATCCCTCAGCGTGCTCACTCCAACCACGTTCAATGGTGATTTTGCGAAGGTCATCGGCATTTCGCCCGTCAACGCGCTTGGTCATGTGTACCTCTCTTATGCGCGCACGTGTTCGACGTGTGCTACCTCTGGGCCTAGGAAACGACGAGCGAGTTCGCCGAAAGATTTTTCGTCGCCGGTGGCAAGAAAACGAAGTTTTGGTGGAGTGCTAGAAGTTCGTAGCAAATCGTGTGCCACCAATGTGCGATAGACATCCTTCGCCGTTTCTTCAGCACTAGAAACCAGGGTTACATCTTCTCCCATCACATAGCTGATGGCTCCGGTTAGTAACGGATAGTGAGTGCAGCCAAGCACCAAGGTGTCTACCCCAGCAGCCTTGATCGGCGCCAGGTATTTTTCAGCCAGGGCTAGGACTTCTTTACCCGAGGTGACACCGCGTTCGACATAGTCTACGAATTCTGGGCAGGCGGCGGAACTGATTTGCAAATCAACTGCGGCAGCAAATGCATCGTCGTATGCCTTTGAGGTAACTGTGGCGCTGGTACCGATTACACCAATGTGCTTGTTGCGCGTGGCCGCAACCGCTCTGCGAACTGCCGGCTGTATTACTTTAACCACCGGAATGCCGCGACGCTCGGTGTAACGTTCGCGGGCATCGCGAAGGACAGCGGCCGATGCTGAGTTGCAAGCAATAACCAGAAGCTTTACGCCCTCGTCAACCAGTCGATCCATTACGCCCAAGGCGAGCTCACGGACCTCAGGGATGCTTTTCGGGCCGTAGGGAGAGTTTGCGGTATCGCCAAGGTAAACGATTGATTCGTTTGGAAGTTGATCGATGATGGCGCGGGCTACAGTAAGGCCACCGACTCCGGAGTCGAAGATTCCAATTGGCGCATCATTCACGAGTTCATTCTAACCGCGGCTACTTTTTGCGCCGGTAGGCTAATCGCGTGCTGAACACCACTGCTCTACTGACAGATCGCTATGAGCTCACCATGCTCCAAGCTGCTCGGAACGCTGGCACCGCTAATCGTAAATGTGTATTCGAGGTGTTCACTAGGCACCTACCCGTTGGTCGCCGCTACGGCGTGGTCGCCGGAACCGGACGAATCCTGGAGCAGATTCAAAATTTCAGATTCGAGAACTCAACACTCGAATGGCTTGAGGCCGAGAAAATTGTTGACGCCGAAACCATTGATTGGCTCAGAAACTACAAATTCAGCGGAAATATTTCTGGCTATCGCGAGGGAGAAATCTATTTCGCGCACTCTCCCGTGCTGACCGTTGAGGCGACATTTGCTGAAGCCGTGTTGCTCGAAACTCTCGTGCTTTCGATTCTCAACTACGACTCTGCCGTGGCATCGGCTGCATCACGAATGGCTACCGCAGCGAACGGAAGATTCCTGGCGGAGATGGGAAGTCGCCGCGTGAATGAAAACTCGGCAGTGGCTTCAGCGCGTGCGGCTTTCATCGCTGGCTTTGACGCCAGTTCAAACCTCGAAGCCGGACGCAGTTGGGGTGTGCCAACTATGGGCACTGCGGCGCACGCGTTTACTCTGTTGCACGACTCCGAGGAACAAGCTTTCAAAGCGCAGCTGGAAACCTTTGGTGAAAAAACCACATTGCTGGTGGACACTTTCGATATCGAAGCTGCTGTGCGAATGGCAATTGCTCTAGCCCCAAAACTGGGCGCAGTGAGAATCGACTCTGGAGACCTAGGAGTTGAGGTAAAGAAAGTTCGCGAACTACTTGATTCGCTTGGTGCTCGCGAGACAAAAATTACTGTGACAAATGATCTTGATGAGTTTGCCATTGCTGCGCTGGCTGCATCGCCGGTTGACTCTTATGGGGTTGGCACTTCCGTGGCAACCGGGTCGGGTGCCAGTACAGCAGGTTTTGTTTACAAATTGGTTTCACACGAAGACGACAGCGGCAATTGGGTGGATGTAGCCAAGACCAGCGCCATGAAAACAAACCCAGGTGGAAAAAAATACGCTGCTAGAACCGCCGCCGAAGAAATCGTCGACAATGAGCCAATTCACGAAGGTCGCAATCTAATTGTTGGGCTTGTGGAAGACGGAAATCCGATTGCCGAATACTGCGGGATTACCGGAGTCCAAAATGCTCGAGCCCATCACCAGAAGGCGAAAGCGGAATTGCCTAGCGCCGGTTTGCGTTTAATGCGAGGCGATGCCGCACTACAAACTGTTATTCGTTAGTCGGCTCTTCGCCCTTTGGCAGCTGACCGTAAATCTCCTGGCATTCCGGACAAACCGGAAACTTCTTAGGATCGCGATTTGGTACCCAGACTTTGCCACAGAGTGCAATTACCGGAGTACCAAGCACCGCAGATTCAACAATTTTTTCCTTGCGAACATAGTGCGAGAAGCGCTCGTGATCGCCAGGTTCCAAGTTTTGAACCTGTTCCTCAATGAGCGTGGTGTTTCCACCTAGTACTTCCGGATTATTCATCGAAACTTACTTTAGCTCCGCGGCATCGCCAAGGGTTACCTGGAAAGTAATGTTCTTGCCGTCGCGCACAACCTCGACTGTGGTTTTAGCTCCAGCTGGTAGTTGTCGCACCGCAGCCATTAGTTCACTGGCCGAATCGATGCTCTTATCGCCAAGCTTTACAATCACATCGCCAGCTTTCACGCCTGCTTTTTCTGCAGCTCCACTCGCGGTCACTTCTTGCACCTTTGCACCGGTAGTGAAACTTGCGGCGTTGTTTGAGTTGGTGGCATCTATGACTCCAGCTCCAAGCAAGCCGTGACTAGCGCTTCCGGTCTTCATGATTTCCGTGGCGATTCGCTTAGCTACGTTAGACGGAATTGCAAAACCGACTCCGATACTGCCCGATCCAGATGAACCAGCACTTGCGATTGCAACGTTTACTCCAATGAGCTCGCCGCGTTCGTTCACCAATGCTCCACCCGAATTGCCAGGGTTAATTGCCGCATCAGTTTGAATCACATCGAGGTTTACCGCAGGTGTGCCACTGGTGTTGTTCCAGAATTGCAAGCCACCTCCCGAGGAGTTGTCTGGTGCAGCCGCCGATGAAACCTGAATGGTGCGGTTAAGCGCCGACACGATTCCCTTAGTGACGGTGTTGCTCAACCCTAGAGGAGCGCCAATCGCCACCACGTTGTCGCCAACATTAACTTTGTCGCTATCGGCAAAAGCAATTGGGCGGAATTGAGTGTTGGCGTCAATCTTGATGACTGCTAGATCGTTGGTTGGATCGGTGCCCACTAACTTGGCGTCGTAAACATGGCCGTCAAATGTCTTGACTTCAATTTTTGGACTAGCCGTAGCTCCGTCGAGAGTCACCACGTGGGTGTTGGTCAAAATGTAGCCATCGGCGGTAAGAAATTCACCAGAACCGTTTCCACCACTCGAGCCGCTCGATACCGAAATGGTCACCACCGAAGGTTGTGCAATCGAGGCCGCGCCAGTCACCCAGGTAACACTGTCGGCATTGTTAACCACGACCGGAGCCGGAGTTTGAATCAGGTAGTAGGCACCGACACCAACACCAGCGCCGACTGCTCCACCGAAAATAGCGCCGACCGCTATCGCTGCTGTGCCAGTTAGAAATGACACTCGCTTATTCAATCGCTGACGCAGGCTTACCTTTGGTGCTGGCGCCTGTACTGCGTCAAAAATGAACTGTGAACTGCTGTCATTCATTTGGATTTAGACCTTTCGTGCCATCTTGTGACGAAAGAATTACAAGAAAGCCTGATAAGTCTATGAAAGCAAACTGGGAGTTAACCCAAAATCAGCAGCGATAACTACTGGGGTGATTTCGACAGTTTGCCGAAACTAAAAGTGGCGGCGCGGCAACTAAAACCTGAACCTGTGGCGTAGTTATCACCTGCACCGAAGCCGAAGCCGAGCTGGTAATCGTTCCGGCGTCTATCCAACCGGCACCAACCGAGTAACTAACCGCGTAGGTCACTGTCAAACCAACCCCGTGACTCCCCTCGGTTTGCCAGCTGGTAGCAAAACTGCTTCCGGTGCCGCCGCCAGAATCAGAATTCCATTCGAAACTAGCTGGAGTAAAACTGACCGTCGCTGGTTTACCAAGTACCGTCCCATTTTTTGTGTGACTCGATGCAATAGCAGAGAAGAAAAAAGCCTGCCCCACCCAACCAACACTCGGACTTGCGTTGATACCAATTGGGTTCGGAGTAAACGCCGCTTGATCGCTCAAATTGGAATTGATGGCAGTGGTTGCGACTGTAGTTTTTGCAGTCACTTTTGAAACCGGTGCGACAATCACAACTCTGCAACCCGGCAGATAGAGTCCGTAAGCTGCTGCGGCATTAGGCACCTTGATGATGCATGGCGGTGGCGGAGCAACTTTGACTGGGGTAACAACTTTTTTGACAGTGGTTACTTTCGCCGTGCTTTTAGTGGAAGTCGTTCCGGTAGATGCGCAAACGATTACCGAACCGTTGGTAATCGTAGAACCTACTTTGACGCTGCCGCTGGTTTTTGATGAAGTGCATGCAGCATGTGCCGAGACCGGAGCAAAACACATCGGTGCGAAAATGGCCAAAGCAATTAGTAACTTCTTCATCCGCAAAAAATAGCCCGGCTTTGAGACAGCCGCAGGATTTATCCACAAACACAAAACCCAGCAGCCATTTCTGACTGCTGGGTTTGTATTTCTAGTTGCGGGGGCAGGATTTGAACCTACGACCTCCGGGTTATGAGCCCGGCGAGCTACCGAACTGCTCCACCCCGCGGCGAAGTTCCAACATTACCACAAACTATTTGACTAGCCCAAGCAATGCATCAATCGCTGCCTTGAGCTTGGCGTCTGCCTTTCCGTAAGCCGTCCAGTCGCCCGCTGCCAGAGCAGCAGCCTTGTCGGCTAGCGCTTGCTTGGCAACCGCCAACTGAGCCTTGATCTTGGCCGAGTCGGTTCCAGGAGTGGTAGTTCCTTCCGATGGCAATTCAGGAGTCGAGGTTCCACTATTGCCGCCAAATAGAGCATCTAGTGCGCCTGAAAGGGTGTCTTCGAATGCGATCTTGTCTCCGAAAGCAACCAACACTTTCTTGAGCAGTGGATACGAAGTCTCACCGGTGGACTGAATGTAAACCGGCTGAACATAAAGCAATCCGCCACCGACCGGCAGGGTCAATAGGTTTCCGTTGAGCACCTTGGTGGAACCCTGACGCAGAATGTTGAGCAATCGTGAAACTTCGCTGTCTGCGCTGAAATTGTTTTGCACCAAACCTGGACCAGGAATGTTCAGCGACTTCGGCACGGTGAGCATGTGCAACTTGCCATAGTTCGGCGACACAACACCTGCCGTGGAACCAGCATCACTGTTAGCAACCAGGTAACCACGCAATACGTTTCTACTTGATTCTGACGTCGAACGAGGAATGAAAGTTGTGTAAAGCGAGAAGTTAGTCTCAGCTTGTCCAGGCAACTTCATGCTCAGGTAATAAGGCGGCTGTAGTGTGCTGCCGTTAGTTCGAGATGCAGCTCCGGTTGGATCGTTCGGAGTCATCCAGCCATCTGACTGTGAATAGAAAATACCTGCATCGTTGACGTGGTAATTTCCCAAAACGCTTCGCTGCACCTTGAACAAGTCGCTCGGGTAACGAACGTGGCTCATCAAGTCGCCACTGATTTTTGAAATTGGCAAGACGGTGTTCGGGTAAATCTTTGACCAGGTCTTTAGGATTGGATCCTTTTCATCCCAGGCGTAAAGTTTCACGCTTCCGTCGTATGCATCAACTGTGGCCTTGACCGAGTTGCGAATGTAGTTGATGTTGCCACGCACCAGCGCGTGATCTGTCGCTGAGTCTGCAATTCCTTGACTTAGGTTTTGCGCCGATGAATACGGGTAGTTAGCCGAAGTGGTGTAACCATCGACAATCCACTGAATGCGGCCATCAACCACAGCCGGATAGATGTCGCCGTCCAAAGTCAGATATGGTGCCACTGCTTGCACGCGCTCACGTGGGTTGCGCTGATAAAGGATCTGAGAGTCATTGCTGATGGCATCGCTAAGCAGTATTTGCTCGCTCTGGAACTTAAGCGCATAGGCAATACGGTTCACGAAGTTGTTAAGCTTCGGGCCACCATTCCCGCTGAAGGTATAGGACTCCGCTGTCGCGCCGGTGCTGGTTGGGTAGTCGAGTTCGCGCTTTCCTCCGGCTGAGGACCCAACGATTGAGTAGGTCGGTGACTGTTCACCGAAATAGATGCGAGGCTCAAATTTGCCGAGCGAACCCTCGTTTGGAATTCCACTTTGCAAAAACACTGGCTGTCCATCGACCGAGCTCTGATTACCGTAAGCAGCAACCACTCCGTAACCGTGGGTGTAAACAATCACATTGTTATACCAAGACTGTGAATCGCCCAAGCCCGATTGATTAAGTTCGCGCACCGCAAGCACTGTGTCCTGAGTCTTGCCATTGATCGTGTAGCGATCGACATCCAAATGGTTAGCGAAGTTGTAGTACTGCTGCACCTGCTGCAACTGACGGAATGAACTACTAACCAGAGTTGGGTCAATCAATCGAATGTTTGCAGTGGTCTCAGCGTCAGCTCTAAGTGCGCCTGCCTCTGCATCGGTCTTAGCCTGGTAGTCAACGTCGTCGATGCCGTCTAGCCCGTATGCAATGCGAGTTGCATCGATGTTGCGCTTGATGAACTCAGCTTCTAGTGTGCGCTCGTTTGGTACAACTTGAAAAGTTTGTACCACCCAAGGAAATACTCCCGCGAGAATAATTGAGGAAACAACCATTAGTCCGGTGCCTACCAAAGCCAAGCGCCAGCGACCAATCACCGCAGTGACCAAAAACAGGATGGTTACCACAACAGCGATGAGTGCCAGAATTTGAAAACTTGGAATGGCAGCATTTACATCTGAATAGGTTGCACCGGTGAACAATCCAGCATTGCTGGTCATGGTGGCGTACTGGTCAAGCCAAAGTGTGGCCGCCTGAATCAGGAGGAATACCGCTGCGGTCAGTGCAAGCTGCAAGCGTGCCGGCTTGGCCACCGTGCTTGAACGTCCATTGAATCGAATGTTTCCAAAAGCCAAGTGAGTGACAACCGCAATTACGAGGCACAGCAAGGTAATAGTCGATGCGAATCCAGTGACAAAGTTGTAAAACGGCAAATCAAATAGGTAGAAACCTACGTCCAAGCCAAACTGAGCATCGGTGGTGCCGGTGTAGGTGTGATTCACGAATGTCACACCCAACTGCCACTGTGCTCCAGCGGCTAGACCCGCGATAACCGCAACGACAAGCGGCAAAAAGATCTGTGCAGACTTTCTTACCTGCTCAGCGAGCTGACGGAATGCCGCCAGCGGGTCTCCCTCAACAAAGTTGCGCGCGTAAATTGGGCGACTCTTGAGTGCCGCGAAAAGTGAGAAGAAGACCGCCGAACCTGAAACCAGGAACGCGATAACAAAGGAGACTGCCTGTGCCGTGATTTGAGTGGTGAACACCTTGGCAAAGCCAAGTTGGTCGAACCACAAGAAGTCTGTGTAAAGTCCAGAAGCAAAGAGCAACGCAGCTGCAATCGCGACAATGATGGCAAGTGCTACTCTCACCGGTGAAATATTCTTCTTAGTTTGGCTCATTTGTTTCTCCTAGTTACTGACACAGGTTTCAAGTTTTGATAAATCTGTTTTTTGACCAATTGCGGTTACTGCCTTCAACGCATCGTCAAAAACTTCAACACGGAGCACTTGCAAACCTGCAGGAACATGACCGCTTACTTCGTTACAGTTTTCGGCTGGGGCAAGGAAGTACTTGGCTCCTGCCCGTTGCGCCGCATAAAGCTTTTGTCTAATTCCGCCAATTGGCCCAATGGTTCCATCGGGATCAATGGTTCCGGTGCCGGCAATGTGAGCACCGCCCGTCAACGCACCTTTAGTCAATGCATCGTAAATTCCGAGGGCAAAAATCATTCCGCCACTAGGCCCACCTACGTCACTCAATTCGAGTTTCACGTTTACTGGAAATTCGTACTTGGTTCCGATAAAAACGCCAATTCGATATTGGCCATCTTTATCTTTCTTTGGCGAAATCTCGAAGGTTTTGCGCTCTGACTTTCTTAGCACCGTGAACTTGAGCGGACTCTCCCCGTCATAATTGTTCACCATTGAAATTAGATCTTCGTAGTTGGCAGGTTTCTTGCCGTTTACCGATTCGAAAAAATCACCAGCCACAATCAACCCTGAAGCAGGAGCGTTTTTATTTACCTGCTGCGCATAAATCTGCTGCGGAATTTTGTAACCAAGCTTCGTAAGTGCCACATAAATCGCACTCTGCTGTGACTCCTCCATCATGGCAACGCTTTCGGCTTCGCTCTCCTCAACCGTGGTGCCCGCGGGATAAACCTCGTCCATCGGAGTAACAGTTTGAGCCGGATCTAACCAAGCGCCGAAAATTTCTGGCCAAGATGGAGTCTGCTCGCGATTACCAACCAGACTCACGGTGAGCAAATCTAATTCCCCATTGGTTGCGAAAGTTTCAGCGCCAGTGATGGTGATAACTTTTTTACCCTGGTCGTTTCCGAGCACGTTAAATGCTGGGCCTGGTCGCTCAATCACGTACGGAGCCGGCAAAAGCGCAAGGGCCAAGCCACCGAGCACGACCGCAGTGGAAATCAGCGCTAAACCGGAACGGCGGCGAGGGCTCTCATTTGGCTTGGAGCCGTCTTGAAACAAAGTCATAGCCACCTTTCACAGACAAGCCTATTAGCGTTAGCCCTAGGAGAAACCATGAGCGAAGACGAACAGACTGGCCCCGAGGGTATTAACCCCGAGGACTTCCAGAAATTCCTGCGCGATTTCCTCGAAAAAGGTGCTCAGGGCATCGATGCCGAAAAATTGGCCGAAGCAGCGGGGTTGCCAAAGGACCCTCGGGTGCTGGCCGAATTAATCAACCAACTGCAGAGCGCACTCGGCAAATCTGGCGGGGTCAACTGGAAGGTTGCCGCAGACCAGGCCCGTGCACTCGCAGCCCAGAATTCGCAGCCGATATCCGAGAATGCTCGAAAATCAATCAATGATGCTCTAGGTATTGGAACACTTTGGTTGAATCAGGCAACTGATATTGCAGAACTAACCATCGAACCTAAATTTCTGTCACGTGAGCTCTGGGTGCAGGATGCACTTCCGTTATTTCAAGACCTTGCATCTCCCGTGGCAAATCGTATGGGTGAAGCTCTAAGTGAAAATTTGCAGCAGAACGCTCCCGAGGAAATGACCGGGATGCTTGGCAATGCTTCGGAGATGATGAAATCACTTGGTGGTGCTTTATTTGCGATGCAACTCGGGCAATCGCTGGGGAAACTGTCATCCGAGGTAATCAGCGGCGGTGACATTGGCCTTCCAATTTTCCCAGAACAACGTGCGGCATTTATTCCGCAAAATCTCGAAGCTTATGTGAATGACCTTGATGTCGAAAGTGATCAGGTTTACATCTATCTAGCTGTTCGAGAACTGGCACATGCTCGTCTTTTCAAGCACAGTAAATGGTTGCGCGAACACGTCATAAACCAAATCACCAACTACGCGGCCGGAATCAAAATTGACAATGACATCGTCCAGGAAATCGCAAGAGACTTTGATCCTTCCAATACCGAAGAAATCCAAGCTGCACTTCGCGAGGGAGCATTTATTGCGGCTCGCACTCCGGAACAATCAAAGGCACTCGAAAGCATCGAGACCATGTTGGCGCTAATCGAAGGGTGGGTCGATGCCGTAACTGACCAGACCACCCAGCTGCTCCCCAAGAGCATTGCCATCGGCGAAGCGGTTCGTCGTCGTCGCGCCAGCGGCGGTCCAGCCGAGAAAACCTTCGGCACCCTGGTTGGCCTAGAACTGCGCCCGCGTAAGCTGCGCGAGGCTGGACAACTCTGGAAAGAGCTTGGCCACCGTCTAGGTAACAGTAAGCGCGACGCCATTTGGAACCACCCGGACCTATTGCCAACCGCAGCGGAAATTGAGAACCCGGAGTTGCTGATTGCCAGACTGGGAAGCGATTCAACCGGCGATGACGACATGGACAGAGAACTACGCAAATTACTCGGCGACCAATAAAACTGTGGATTAGTTCGGTGCAGTAGTTGTTTAGACACCAAACTGCTTTCCATGGTGCTACGAATCAACCCATCAAAATTTCCGGTTTGGCGCTCGCCTACGGAATTACAAATTGGACTAGATGCAGGCGCCCCTAGATTCAAAGATTTGACCAGAGCCCAAGAACGATTGATTCAAATGCTCTATAAGGGAATGCCAAATATCTACGTAAAAGAAGCCGCTGGCAATCTGGCCATATCCAATCCGCAGGAAATTATCGACTTGGTGAAACCGACACTCATGGAAGTTACCTTTCCCCAGGTCGATGAGGAGTTTGTCAAAAGAAACTTTGCCGAAATTTGCAGAGCGCAGGCTACTTACAATCACTCCGGTGAATCGATAATTGCACAGCGGCAGACTCGAACAATATTTTTATCAGAGCAACAAAATTGCGGAAAACTAATTACTGATGCACTGGCAAACTCCGGAATAGGCGAAACCGGCTTTACTCAATCAGACGAATATGATTTCGCTATCTTGATTGGCAATTTGGTACTACCACCTAGTAGTTACAAACATTGGCTCAACACATCGACCCCGCATATCGCGATTATTTTCGATCAGGATGGCGTAACAATTAGCCCGGTAATTGAAACTGGAAAGACACCTTGCCTCACCTGTTTTCACGAACAGCAAATATCTAAGGACCCGGCTTGGCCCGAGATTGCGTCGCAGTTGTTGTTTAGCGAGCAGAAGTTTGACGATTCCACTAGCCGACTCTTCGCTGCAGCTATCGCGTGCCAACGGACCCTAGACACCGTCGATGAGCTTGCCAGCTTTACGGTGAATGATCGCAACCGAGTCGGTTATCGACTCAACGTCAGCAGTGGAACGGTAAGCGAGTTCCGGTGGGATTTTTCCAGTAATTGCCTATGCCAGCAGGGATAGAAACCGACTCGGTTCCCTAGTGCGGCCATCACTCTTTGCCCAACTGAGCACTAGGTTGCGCTTGGCTCTGGTAATCGCAACGTAAAACAGGCGTTTTTCTTCGGCGATTTCCTCGGGTTTAGCTGCGTAAACAATCGGTAGATAGCCTTCGGTAAGGCCTATGACAAAGACCGATGACCACTCCAAGCCCTTTGCTGCGTGAATAGTAGAAAGAGTCACCGAATCCTTTAGTGGTTCGTGCTGTGAGTGTTTGCGCTCATCCAATTCCGTCGCGAAGTCCTCGATGGATGCGCCATCTGGTAATTCATCAACCATGGCGAGCAGAGCATTAAGTGAATCCCAACGCTCGCGTTCAGGCCCGGAGTGATCTGGCTCTCGCGAGGTCCAACCGAGGCTGCGACAAATGTCGCTCACAAGTTCGAAGGTGCTCTTGTCAGGACGCGATGCCGAATTGGCCTCGGCCCTAATCGCGGTCATTGCTCGCTGCACCTCTGGGCGATTGAAGAATCGTTCTCCCCCGCGAAGTTGATACTCGATTCCCAGTGCTGATAGTGCTGCTTCGATGCTTTCAGATTGACCGTTCACTCGATATAGCACCGCGATATCACTCGGCCTAATTCCAGACTCGAGTTGGTACTTAATCTCATTCGCAATACTTTTGACTTCATCCTGCTGCGTTGGGAACGGCAAAACCTGAACCGGATTTCCCATTTCGCTGATAGCCCTTAATGGTGAGATTTTTCCCGAATCGACAACTACACGGTTTGCAGCTGTGACGATTTGTTTTGAAGACCGGTAATTCTGAGTGAGTTCAAAAACGTTTGCATCCGCGTATCTTGACTCAAAGTTATAGAGATACCCACTGCTCGCACCGGTGAAAGAGTAAATGGTCTGGTTTGGATCACCGACAACACAAAGATCGTTGTGCTCGCCAAGCCAGAGATCAAGCAATTCGTGTTGCAACGGAGAAATGTCTTGATACTCATCGACAGTGAAAAATCGATAGCGCTGCTGCACATGGGAAAGAGCAAGCGGTTCCGCGCGCAGCAGGCCGACCGTGAGAATCAAGACATCTTCCCAGTCCAATTTCTGCGCTTTGATTTTGGCGGCTTCGTATGCTTCTTGAATTGCAAGGTTTTGTTCGAGAGTTAGGCCGGCAACGCGTGCCCTACCGGCTTCGGCATACTGCTCAAGAGACTTCAGCGAATATTTTCGCCACTCGATTTCGGCAGCCATTTCGCGTACCGCAACAGTGTCGACCTTGAGTGACAGCGTGGCGGCCGCCTGGGCGATGAGCTTGGCCTTGGACTCCACCACCTGAGGAGCCGGAACTCCAGCGAACTGGGGCCAAAAGTGCTCGAGTTGCGCTAGTGCGGCTGCGTGGAAGGTCTTTACCTGAACGCCAGAAATGCCAAGGTTGCGTAGTCGAGCTCGAAGCTCCCCAGCTGCTCGATTGGTATAGGTGAGCGCAAGCACTCGGTTGGCCGAGTAATAACCTTTGGCGATTCCGTATGCAATGCGGTGTGTAATAGTGCGAGTCTTGCCGGTACCGGCGCCAGCCAGAATGCAGGTTGGGCCGACTAAAGATTCAGCAGCTTTGCGCTGTTCCTCATCTAGAGCATCAAGAATTGCATCAGGATTCATTGGCTTGCCACGTCAATCGGTCCGCCATACCAGTGCTCAAGCATCGCGCGAGCAATGGTCAATGGACCAGGCAAAAGAATTGAATCTTTTTCGTTGGCAATATCTTCACGCGAGAACCAGCGCAGCTTTGCGATTTCAACACCGTCTGCCAAATGTTTTTGGTCACCGCGAACGCGTGCAGTGAAAGCCATCATCAAGGAGTGTGGGTAAGGCCAACCTTGACTGCCGAGATATTCGATGTCACTGACACGCACTCCAGCCTCTTCAAACATTTCCCGTTCAACACTCGCGTTGAGTGACTCACCTGGTTCTACATACCCGGCGAGTACCGACCAACGATTCTCCTCCCAAGCACCTTGAGAGCCGAGCAAAATTCGATCGTTGTCGTCGAGCATCGAAACAATGACGGCTGGGTCGGTGCGCGGATAAAGTTCTTTGTCGTCACTCAGACATTTACGCGTCCAGCCGGCTTTTGCCACCTCGGTCTCAGCACCGCACATCGGACAGAATTTGTTGTTAGCATGCCAGTTTGCAATCGAAAGTGCCTGCACATACATGCCGGCATCGCGAGCAGATAAACCAAAACCGCTGCGACGCAAAACATGCCAACTATCCAAGTTTGGTTCAAGCGCTTTGGCATTTTCCTCACCGACCACCGCCAAGAGCAAAGGTGTTCCAACTGGTTCATCGGCGCTGGCTTCGGTACTTTTACCCAAATAGACCAACAACTCCGGCGCCGTAATCTGCGAACGAGTAGCCAAACGAAGTGCCTGCTCAGTTAGTAGCACCTTGCCGCGGTGAATCGCAAGGATCCGAGTGGCTGGATCATCGAGTAACTGCGAAATGATTTCAGGTTCGTCACGCAGTAAATAGTCACGATCGATTGCGGATTTAGCCAAAGGAAGATGAAGTGGTTGACTCATGAAAACCCCTTCGTATGCGTGGCGATGCCGCCGGAAGCCCACTTTGTTGCTTAATCTTTGATGCATGGGCAAATCTCCCCTAATTTTAGCCGCGCTGGCATCGGCCGCAGTACCGGGTCTGGTCATCAAGCGAGCGACCGCGCTTAGCGGCGACGGCACCGGAAACTTTGACGCAGCAGTAATCACCGACGAAGCCGGTGAACACTACATCGTTCGCATGCCCAACAGCCCAGCCGCTGGCACCGAGCTCGAACTGGAACTTAAGGTAATCAAGAGTCTGAGCTCTTTCGGCACGCGTCTTGGCTTTGAAATCCCTAAACCAATTGGTGAAACCCGCGATTCAGTTGGCAATCGCGTAATGATTTTCAAGTTTGTTTATGGAAACAAAATCGATGCGTCGCGAGTCACCCCAGCCAGTAACCTGAGTCACTCAATCTCGCGAGCGATTGCGGGAATCCACGGCCTCCCGCTTGAATTAGTTCAGTCCGCTGGCCTTCCAGAATTTTCACCTGCCGAAAACATTCGTGCACGTGTTTCGGAACTTGATCGAGCTGCGCAAACCGGAAAAGTCCCTGCAGTACT